>Ga0265798_10000277_pt1 | contig 91768 bp, 80 predicted proteins | sample P3T30metagenome_FD_192430 | JGI IMG/M metagenome (GOLD analysis project Ga0265798, IMG submission 192430) | Plant litter microbial communities from East Loma Ridge, Irvine, California - P3 T30 | ecosystem: Environmental > Terrestrial > Plant litter > Unclassified | place: USA: California... | reverse complement strand
TATTTTCTTACTTTTGATACATCATAATTAATGATTATTCAAAAATCACTATGGATTTCGACAGAAAGCAATTAACAAACGAACAATTACTCGATTTATATAAAAAATTATTAAAACCAAGGCTTATAGAGGAGAAGATGCTTATCCTTATCCGCCAGGGCAAAGTATCTAAATGGTTTAGCGGCATTGGGCAGGAGGCTATCTCTGTTGGGGTAACTGCCGCACTACATAAAGACGAATATATTTTACCCATGCACCGCAACCTCGCCGTGTTTACCGGCAGGAATATTCCGCTTTACAGGCTATTCTCGCAATGGCAGGGCAAGGCCAATGGTTTTACCAAGGGCAGGGACAGGTCGTTCCACTTTGGTACGCAGGAATTTAAGATAATAGGCATGATATCGCATTTGGGTCCGCAGCTTGGCGTGGCAGATGGTATTGCCCTTGCGCATAAACTGCGTAACGAAGGTAAAGTTACCGCTGTTTTTACCGGCGAAGGAGCTACCAGCGAAGGCGACTTTCATGAAGCGCTTAACATTGCCGCCGTGTGGGAACTCCCTGTAATGTTTATTGTAGAGAATAACGGCTACGGACTGAGCACCCCTACCAATGAGCAGTACCGTTGCGAAAATATTGCCGACAAGGGCATAGGCTACGGTATGGAGAGCCACATTATAGATGGTAACAACATACTGGAGGTGTATACCAAACTGGATGCACTTGCTACCTCTATGCGCGAAAACCCAAGACCGGTTTTACTGGAATTTAAAACTTTCAGGATGCGCGGGCATGAAGAGGCGAGTGGTACAAAATACGTTCCGCAGGAGCTTATGGATGTGTGGGCGGTAAAAGACCCGGTAAGTAATTACAGGGAATATTTAAAGGCAGAAAAGGTGCTGACGGATGAAAATGACGACGCACTTCGCGCCGAATTAAAGAAAGAAATTGACGAACATTACCAGCAGGCTTCGGCTGAACCGGCTATAGAGGCAAGTTTAAGCGAAGAGTTGAATGATGTTTACAAGCCCTATACATTTGAGGAGGTTAACCCTAAAAACGCATCTGAAAATGTAAGGATGATCGATGCCATTTCGCAGGGACTTAAACAGTCTATGGAGCGTCATGATAACCTTGTTATTATGGGCCAGGACATTGCGGAATATGGTGGAGCATTCAAAATTACCGATGGCTTTGTAGCCCAATTTGGTAAAGAAAGAGTACGTAATACACCCATCTGTGAGTCAGCCATTGTATCAGCAGGAATGGGATTATCCATTAATGGATACAAGTCGGTTATCGAGATGCAGTTTGCAGATTTCGTTTCAACGGGCTTTAACCCGATCGTGAATTACCTTGCCAAGGTGCATTACCGCTGGCAGGAAAACGCCGATGTTGTAGTACGTATGCCTTGCGGGGCGGGAGTACAGGCAGGGCCTTTTCATTCGCAGACTAACGAAGCATGGTTTACCAAAACTCCGGGGCTTAAGGTGGTGTACCCGGCTTTTCCGTATGATGCAAAGGGATTATTGACAACAGCCATAAACGACCCAAACCCGGTTATGTTCTTCGAGCATAAAGCCTTATACCGCAGCATGTACCAGGATGTGCCTACAGATTATTACACGTTGCCGTTTGGTAAAGCGTCGCTGATCAAAGAAGGGGATGATGTTACTATAATAAGTTTTGGGGCAGGAGTGCACTGGGCGTTAGAAACTTTGGGTAAAAACCCAGATATAAAGGCCGACCTGTTAGACTTAAGGACCTTGCAGCCTCTTGACACCGAAGCCATATTTGCATCGGTTAAAAAAACCGGTAAAGTAATCATATTACAGGAAGACAGTTTGTTTGGTGGTGTTGCAAGCGATATTGCCGCGATGATCATGGAAAACTGCTTCGAATATCTTGATGCACCTGTTAAGCGCGTAGGCAGTTTAGAAAGTGCAATACCGTTTACCAAAGCCTTAGAAGACCAGTATTTACCTAAACTACGCTTTGAAACTGCTTTAACCGAATTAATTGCCTATTAATTTTAGAGTGTATCTCCGCTTACTGCTTGTAAGAGGAGATACACTTACTATTTTTCTGTTCTGTAATATACAATATCTGCAGGGTTATTATTTTTATAACTTTTAAGGCTAATTTCCTGTGCATTACTTCGCGCATACCAGTTTATATCTCCTATAGGGATTTCTTTAATATATAAATATTCGGTGTAAGTGTCTTTTATTACAGAGTCTTTAACCTGTAAATTATACTTTCTGTATTTTGTTGCGAGTATGATACTATCAGGCTTTTGACTTGCAGAATTGACCCTGACTGTATACCGCACCTCTTTATAGCGGATCGCCGAAAATATTGACAGGTTTAGCGAAAGCGAGTCAGTTTGCAATTCGTTTGCTGCTGAGTAATAACGATCGGTTCTTGGGCAACCAACGCAACCGATTAATAACAAAGGCAAAGTTATTACTGAAAATAAGGTTATTAAAGATTTTATTTTGAGTTGCATTTAGGTATCGTTAAGTTTATCAGTAGATAATAACGATACAAAAGTATAATTATTCTAAATATTTAAAAATATCCAAATAATGTTATAAATTTGTATAGACAACTATTGTATATACAAATTATAGGTTCTTGTCTCTAAAGATACAGCTATGTCATTACATACTTTTAAAAACTGGACAGACGGATTAAGTGAGCAGGACGAAAAGCTTCCGGTGCTGTTTATCGGGCATGGTTCGCCCATGAACGGTATTTTAGATAACCAATTCTCGCAAACCTGGCAAAAGCTTGGGCGCGAGATTGCAAGGCCCAGGGCAGTATTGGTAATTTCGGCACACTGGCTTACACGCGGTACTCACATTACAGCGATGGAAGCACCTAAAACAATACACGACTTTGGTGGTTTCCCGCAGGTACTGTTTGATGTGCAGTATCCTGCAAAGGGTAATCCTGAACTGGCAGAAGCGGCCTCAAAACTAATTACGTCTGCCCATGTAGAACTCAATCATGACTGGGGCCTGGATCATGGTACCTGGACAGTAGTACGCCACATGTACCCGGATGCGGATATACCTGTACTGCAATTAAGTATAGATTATGGGCAGCCACCGCAGTATCATTACGATATGGCTAAACAACTGGCCGTACTTCGAAAAAAAGGCGTGTTGATAATAGGGAGTGGCAATATGATACACAATCTGCGGATGGTAGACTGGCAAAAGCTAAACGAACCTAATTATGGTTTTGACTGGGCTATAGGAATGAACGATATTTTTAAGCAGAGAATTAGCGATGGCAATCACGCCGACCTTATTAATTATGAGAAATTAGGCTATGGTGCTAAACTTGCCATACCTACGCCAGATCATTATTATCCATTATTATACTCTCTTGGACTACAGGACAGTAAAGACAGCACCAGCTTTTTTAATGATGAGTTAGTAGGCGGATCGCTAAATATGACGGGGGTTAAAATAGGGTAATCAGTAACAATCAAATCAAGGTTTTAAAATCACGATAACAGCAGCGGTTTATGTCTTTTTAATTACAAGAAATGATCTCGTTCTCAATATCCAAACCATATTGAATGGCGCTTTCGCTGACTTCATAAATCGAGCCATGCGTGCTGTACCTGTTAAGCATCTGGTTTATTGTGTATAGTAAGACCAAATCATCTGTATGACCGATTTTACGGACAATCTCGTGTTTCAATTCTTCGGTAGTCATGGCTTAAATTTTCACTAAAATTAAAAAATAAAAATCTATTTTACAATTTATATTTGTTGGGTGATTTAATTGCTATAGCCAAAGAATACCTTTTAAGCGTGTTTTCACGCTGCAATGAGTAGCAGGTTTAGAACCCTTGCAGCCATCATCTGTAATTTCGAGAATTTCGGCTTTTAGGTCTTTTATCGTTAAAGCCTGTCCGTCCGCACGGTAAGCAATGACCGTGTTGCTGTCAAGATGTGCATCCCGGGTAACAGAACTCTCCTGAGCCGCATCTTCAGAATTTTTTAGAACCTGCTCAATCTTTGCGGCAAGCCCGGCATCTTCAGATTCCATTATTTTACTTATTACCTGTAGTTTTAATTCAGCAATATTCATAATAAACGTATATATAGTGTAACATTAAGCCCTAAGTTATTTAGTTTGCAATACATATTTTTGGTAATACTCCCCCAGAGAGAAGGACTGCTCTGATATAATCATTAGCATCATTGGCACGAAAAGATATTCAATCTGCCCCTGCAGGTATAGTATGTAAGCTGTGATAAGCAGAAGCCTGCCATACTCGAGGTAATATATCCACTTTCGTTGCTCTAAGAGCGCCCCACAATTAATAAGCGTTATCAATATAAAAGATGCTGCAAAAATTTTAGTAATAGTGCCTTGATTTTCGTAGAAGTAGGTAAACCACATAAGCACTGCCGTGCAAACCGCCACCTGAAATGCAAGATAACCCTTAAAGCGAAGTTGCTTTAATTTAAGGTCCCGGTCCTGCAAAAACTTCTTTTCCAATTCGGGGCGAATATCCTGGTCCATATTAGCCGGACTCCCAAAAACTGCTTTCCACTTTGCCTTCGCACCATTGGCTCTTTTGTAGCTTTCGTAAATCTCGAAGTAGTAGTGAAAATGCATCCACAAAAAGCTAAAACTTTTAAGGGGGTGGGTTAGGCCGTATTTCGGTTTTTCTTCTTCGACCTGAAACGTGCCAAACATCTTGTCCCAAAATACGAACATATCGCCATAATTTTTGTCGAGGTATTTTTCGTCAGATGCGTGATGAACGCCATGAAGCGATGGTGTTATAAAAACGTGTTCCAGCCATTTTATTCGCTCAATAATTTGGGTATGCGTAAAAAAAGAATAACTGCCATGAACAAGCAACATAGTAATAACCATTGTGGGATGGAAACCTAAAAGTGGCAGGCTACACCAGAAACCGGTACGAATAACTGCTTGTATTGTTGTAATGCGGGCAGCAGCTGTAAAATTAAATTCTTCGCTATGGTGATGCACTATGTGGGCTGCCCAAAAAATATTTACTTCATGCCCTAAGCGGTGGTACCAGTACCATACAAAATCGGTGGCCAGGATAAGCGCTATCCATATCATCCAGTTAGCAGGAATTTTAAACAGTGCATAATTATCGTAAACACGATAATACAATTGGTAAAAACCGGCTGCTACAAAAAGGTTAAGAAGCCTTTCGGCGATACCAATACTTACATTGGATACAGAACTTTCATATTTAAATAAATGCTCCTTCTTTTTATATTGAGCGGCCTTAAATTCTAAGAAAACGAATAGAAAAAAAGCAGGCATTGCAAAGGCCAGATAATTTATATTCTCCATACTATTTATTTTGCTGACACAAAAATAGCAATAGTCTATTAATTTAGTAGACTATTTGTGAAAAAAAATATCAACCTGTAAGAGTTGATATTTAAAGTGTTGCTATTAAGGCTATTCAGCGCCGTCTTCCTTATCGGGCTCAATAGGATACTTGCCAAACTGGGTAGCGAGCTTCCAAATTTTGTAAGGTTTATACGAAAATTTGTTGCTTAGCGCTATAAGTGCTACGGTATCTCCCTTAAGCGTAACGTATGATGATGTATTGCCATGCCACCAGCCATTATGATAAAACAGCTTCTCGCCGGTTTTCCATTCGTGCATACGAATGCCAAGGCCATAATTACGTTCTCCTTTGTGCTCGTAGCTGTACCCTTTAAAAACCTGCTTAACAAGTTTGGGGTTCAGGAATTTTTTAGAGTAGGTGGCAAGGTCAAACTTTAGCAGGTCGCGCGGGGTCGAGTATATATTTTTATCTCCATAAACGGCAACAAGAAAATCAAAACCGTACTGTACATTGTTTCCTTTATAAGAAAGCGATACCTTTTGCTTATCGGTATCATAATTAAATACAAATGTATTTTTCATTTCCAACGGATCGAAGATAATCTTCTTCATCGCAGCCGGATATTTCATGTGTGTTACTTTCTCTATAATTAATGCAAGGATTGCATAATTTGTATTGCAATAGCCAAATTTCTTATCCGGTTTAAAATACAGGTTAAATTTATGCTCTGATAAAAGGTTAAGTACGTCCTGGTTTCTTAATACAGTACGATCCCATATTGCGCGGTCATCGGCAAAATATGCGTAGTTGGGCAGGCCGCTACGGTGGTTAAGAAGCATTTGTACCGTTATATCCTCGTAAGGAAACTCCGGTAACAGTGCATTTACTTTCTGATCGAGCTTGAGTTTATCAAGGTCGATAAGCTTAAGCACAACAGCGGCAGTAAGTACTTTACTAACAGATGCAATGTGTATAGGTGTACTGGCCGTAATTTCTTCTTTAGTGCTTCGATTAGCAAGGCCACCATATTTTTCGAACAATATCTGCCCGTTCTTGGCAACAAGGAAACCACCGCTAAGATCGTCCTTTGGCCATATCTTGTTGTAATAGCTTTCTATCGCATTTTTTTTAGTGTTTTTGTAGCCGGTTGTAAGCTTGTTAAGCTCTATGTTTAAAGGGGTAATGTGCAGGACGGTGTCTTTTACATTTTGCTCGTCGTCGCTACTGGCTAATGAACTATCTTTTTTGCAAGAGGCTAAAAATAGTATAAATATATAGGGTAATATGTACTGTATTTTCATTTTTAAGGATAACGTAAAGGCGGCAAATATAGCCATCTGAAGTTTTATACAAAGCTTTTTATGTAAGGTTAACAGTTAAAATTTAGATTTATTGTACCACAAAAACTTAAAGTTTTGAAAGGCAGTAAGTTTACGGTTTGACCCTATTTTATTTTAGGGCTAAACCAAAATTGACTATTTTTACGGTAAATTATTACTTGAAAGATGGATAAAGCAAACTGGGAAACCGTAAAGGAATTTGAGGATATAACATACAAAAAAAGTAATGGCGTAGCACGTATCGCTTTTAACAGGCCCGATGTGCGCAATGCATTCAGGCCCAAAACTACTGCCGAACTTTTTGAAGCTTTCCTTGATGCGCGCGAAGATACCTCTATAGGGGTAGTGTTGCTATCTGCCGAAGGGCCTTCGAGTAAAGACGGTATCTATTCGTTTTGCAGCGGTGGCGACCAAAAGGCAAGGGGACAGCAGGGTTATGTGGGAGATGATGGTATGCACCGTTTAAATATACTCGAAGTCCAGAGGTTAATACGTTTTATGCCAAAGGTTGTAATTGCTGTAGTACCGGGCTGGGCAGTAGGCGGCGGGCACAGCCTTCATGTTGTGTGCGACCTTACACTTGCCAGTAAAGAACATGCTATATTTAAACAAACCGATGCTGACGTTACCAGCTTTGATGGCGGGTATGGCTCTGCTTACCTTGCTAAAATGGTTGGGCAGAAACGTGCGCGCGAAATATTCTTTTTAGGCAGGAACTATTCTGCACAGGATGCTTACGAAATGGGCATGGTTAATGCTGTTATTCCTCATGCCGAACTTGAAGACACTGCTTACGACTGGGCCCAGGAAATTCTTGGCAAGTCGCCAACATCTATCAAGATGCTTAAGTTTGCCTTTAATGCAACCGACGATGGTATGGTGGGCCAGCAAATATTTGCAGGCGAAGCCACACGTCTTACATACATGACCGAAGAGGCTAAAGAGGGCCGTGATGCTTTTCTCGAAAAAAGGAAGCCCGACTTCAGAAATATTAAATGGATACCATAGTTTAATAAACTAAAAACTACAATTTTCAGAAACCAAATGAAACTACAATAATTGGAAGACCCATTTGTAAATAATACTATAGACACTACTGCGCTTCCTAAGTTTGAGGATGTACAGCTCACGCCGTTGCACCCATCTTACATTAAAGTAATAGGATTTAATATTGCGTTGGTTTTTGGTATCATAGCAATAGCAGCGGGTTTCGCTTTTTACTATTTAGATGAGTTAGAGCCCTACAAGTTGGCTATTAGCGGGCTTTATATTTTTCTAGTATTAATTACTATTGTTATAAATGTTATTAGCTTTAAAACGCGTGGCTTTGCTTTTAGAGAACATGATGTAATATACCGCAGTGGTGCCATATCTATAAACACAACTATTATACCCTACAACAGAGTACAGCATGTGGCGGTTCATGAAGGGCCTATATCGCGTTGGCTGGATTTAGCCACGGTAGAAGTATTTACCGCAGGCGGGGTAGGTGGCGATATTAAAATTCCCGGACTCGAAAAAATTCATGCTACTGCTATTAAGCAGCTTGTTGTAGGCAAAATTGATAATAAACTCGTCGACGAAGTTGATGTTTATGATCTTGCCACCCGCGACGAAATGTTACCATCTGAAGAAAACGATAATGAAGCAAGCAGATATTGATTTTAGCCAACCGCAAAGGCAATCGCTGTTAGGCGTATTTATTATGTTTGCCGATTCGTTCCAGGAAATAGTGCGCGGACTTTTTCCATTTATAATTATATCGCTTGTATCTGAAAAAAAGAAATTCTTATTTTATGCATTAGTCACTGCAGGTGTTCTTGTAGTTACTTTATTAATAGGTTACTTAAGGTATATAAACTTCACCTTTTTTATAGATAATAATAACGAATTTGTAGTTAGAAAAGGTATTTTTAAGAAAACCAGAATTGGTATTCCGCTTCATAAAATTCAGCAAGTAAATATCAACCAGAACTTTTTGCAAAGGCTGCTTAAAATGTATGAGGTAGAAATTGACACTGCCGGAAGCTCTAAGACCGAGATAAGCATTAAGGCTGTAACAGCGCAATATGCACAAGCCTTAAAAGACCGTCTTTTACAGGATGGCATTCATAAAATTAATGATACAGAATTAGATACGGCTTCTCAGAGAGAAGTACCATTTATAACCATAAGTTTTGCCAGCCTTCTAAAAACAGGCATAACCAGCAATTATGTGCGCAGTTTTGGTATTTTACTTGCATTTTTTATCTCTACTTTTCAGCATCTTGATGAGTATTTAACTTATGTAAACGCGAAGGACAGTTTTATAAATCAATATTTAAACACCCAGTTCCTGCTTCGCTTTATTGCGTTTATCATTTTCATGATACTAATATTCACGCTAATAATTAACCTCGCCCGAACAATACTTCGCTTTTATAATTTTAAAGTAATTAAGCAACAAAATTCGTTACTGCTTTCGCATGGATTGATAAATACCCGCAATACGATTATTAGACCGGATAAGGTTCAGATGGTAACCGTTGGGCGTAATTTTTTTCAAAAAAAGTTTAATGTAAATGATGTTAAGATACGGCAGGCGTCTGATCTTGAACATAGCAAGGACAGAGCGAAAATGTCGATGGAAATTCCGGGTGTGAATGACAGCGAAAAAAATGCGTTATTAGAATTTTTGCTCAACAAGATGCCAGAACGCGGATTTGCCGTAAAGCTCAATTTTCGTAAAATGATATTTGAGGTGTTTAAGTATATTATAATCCCGGTTGGGTTACTGTATGCTTACACATTACTTATTCCTGACATTAGGGATATTTTATTTATAGTACCTTTTTACGCTGTTTTAGTATTGCTGCTTATTTATTTTGCATTTAGAAACAGCCGTCTCTTCATATCGAAAGATTTTATCATCCGCCAGCGCGGCGCATGGGATATTGATAACGACATACTGGCACCTCACAAAATACAGGGAATTAAAATGCAGCAGTACTTTTGGCAAAAAATGAGCAATGTTGGTACCATAAAAATATACACAGCAGGTGGAGACGTTACCTTCGGGTTGGCTAACTTTACACAATTGCAAAAACTTGCTAATTACTGGCTTTATCAGGTAGAAACTACAAGAAAGAATTGGATGTAAATCCGTTAAGGCCTGGAGTTTATATTAGGAATAATATATTATAGATTTAGATAAATATAAAAATGTCAAATACAAAAGCGTGGCTACAGGCCGCACGTTTACGCACACTACCACTATCGGTATCAGGAATATTAGTTGGTAGTTTCTATGCATTTTCGCAGGGATTTTCTAACTGGGCTATATTAGTCTTTGCCCTTATCACAACTTTAGGTTTACAGGTACTTTCTAATTTTGCCAATGACTACGGAGATGGAATAAAGGGCACGGATAATGAACACCGTATTGGGCCAAAACGCGCCATACAGAGCGGATCTATCACTATTGGCGCGATGAAAAAAGGCATTATTATAACATCTGTACTAACCCTTATCGCTGCTGTACTGCTCATTTATATTTCGTTTGGACGCGAGAATTTCGCCTACTCGGTGTTCTTCTTTGTATTGGGGTTAGCGGCCATTGCCGCTGCCATTAAGTACACAGTAGGCAACTCAGCTTATGGGTATAGAGGATTAGGCGACATATTTGTATTTATCTTCTTTGGCCTTGTAAGTGTACTTGGCTGTTATTTTTTGTTTGCAAAAAACATAGACCGCTTTGCTGTATTACCTGCCATATCTATAGGGTTGCTGAGTGTAGCTGTTCTTAACCTTAACAATATGCGCGACCAGATAGGCGATGCCCTATCCGGCAAGAACACGCTGGTGGTAAAGCTGGGAGCAAGGCAGGCCAAGATATATCATTATGCAATTGTGGTTACAGCACTGGCATTAACAATAGTATTTGCAGTACTCAGCAGTTTTAAACCGTTACAATACATTTTTCTAATTGCGTATGTACCTTTCGTTATACATTTAAAAACCGTTGCAAATAATACAGTGCCAAGAGACCTTGACCCTGAACTTAAAAAAGTCGCATTAGGGACGTTCTTCCTATCGGTACTATTATGCATTGCAATGCAGTTATAAATACAAGCGAGAGTTTGCAATTAGCAACTATTAGATAACTTAAAATAAAAAAACATTATTATGAAAATTACATTTTACGGCCACGCAAGCCTTGGTATTGAGGTAGCGGGCAAAAATATTTTAGTAGACCCGTATATTACAGCTAATGAGCTTGCCAGCCACATAGATATTAATGAGCTTAAGGCTGACTACATATTAGTTACCCATGCACACGGTGACCACGTTCTTGATGTTGAAGCTATAGCTACAAATACAGGTGCTACAATTGTATCTAACGCAGAAATTGCTACTTACTACACTAAAAAAGGTTTTAACGCACACCCTATGAACCACGGCGGAAGCTGGAAGTTTGATTTTGGAAGCGTAAAATATGTAAATGCCATACACTCAAGCCAGTTTCCGGATGGTACCTATGGTGGTAACCAGGGTGGTTTTGTTATAGAAACTGACAGTAAAAACATTTATATTGCCGGAGACACCGCATTAACGTATGATATGAAGCTTATACCAATGCGCACTAAGCTCGACCTTGCTATCCTGCCAATAGGAAGCAACTTTACTATGGATGTGAAGGATGCCATTATTGCTTCAGATTTTGTTGAGTGCAGTAAGGTGCTTGGTTATCACTATGATACTTTTGGCTATATTAAGATAGATCATGATGACGCTAAACGAAAATTTGCTGATAATGGCAAAGAACTTGTATTATTAGAAATAGGTTCATCGATCGAGCTGTAATTTTGTTCTGCCACGAATTGTGCGATTTTGCAACAATTAAATTGTTTTTATTTGTGTAATTCGTGGCTAACTACTTTAATCATGAATGCTACCTACCAAAAATATACTTTAGATTTTAAACGCCCCAGCGGTACGTCGAGGGGTGTCATGACCCAAAAAGAAACCTGGTTTATTATTCTTGAAAAGGATGGTAAGCGCGGCATTGGCGAGTGCGGGATATTACGATCTCTCAGTATTGATGACCGACCCGATTATGAGGAGAAATTAAAATGGGTTTGTAGTAACGTTGCTCTTGGTGAGGAAAAATTGTGGCATGAACTAATAGAATTTCCGTCAATACAATTTGGGATTGAAACCGCATTCAGATCGTTAGAAGGTGAAAATCCATATCTGTTATTTCCGTCGAAATTTACAAGTGGAGATGCAAATATACCTATAAACGGCCTGGTCTGGATGGGTGACGAAGTCTACATGAAAGAACAAATTGAAGACAAAATTAAGCAGGGATTTAGCTGCATCAAGCTAAAAATAGGTGCTATAGACTTTGCCTATGAGCTTGGTTTGTTACAGTTTATAAGAGAGCATTTTACACCCGAACAGATTGAGATAAGGGTAGATGCAAATGGTGCATTCAGCTTAGATACGGCTTTAGATAAGCTTAATCAATTATCTGTCTACAAATTACATAGCATTGAGCAACCCATTATAGCAGGACAGGCTGAAAGCATGTCGAGACTGTGTAGTGTCACTCCGCTGCCCATAGCCTTAGATGAAGAGCTTATTGGGGTATTTGGCTATGAAAATAAGTTAGCTTTACTCCAGAAAATAAAACCTCAATACATTATTTTGAAGCCAAGTTTAGTGGGCGGTTTTAGGGGATGTGCAGAATGGATAGCACTTGCAGAAGAATATAATATTGGCTGGTGGGTAACATCGGCTTTAGAAAGTAATATCGGACTCAATGCAATAGCACAATGGACGTTTTTACAAAATAACCATATGCCACAAGGACTGGGCACCGGTGCTTTGTACACGAATAATTTTGAAAGCCCTCTTGAAGTAATAAACGGTGAGTTACGCTACAACCAAAATACACAATGGGAGGTAAATATTTAGTGAAACGGTTTGTCCCGCTACTCCTATTATATCTGGCACTTATAAATTGTTCTAAAGTTCAGATAGATTTCAAAGATATTACAGTAGGAGTTATACCTTATAAAGGTATTAGTACCCGAAAAATCGATTTAATTGCAAAAGCCATTACTGATTATTATGGTGTTACAGTTAAGGTGCTTCCTCAACAGGGTATACCAATTGCTGCATTTGTAACTATAAAGTCGCCACGATACAGAGCAGACAGCCTTATTGCAATACAAGAACGCAATATACCTGAAGGTGTAGGTTATATTTTGGGTTTAACCGAGAAAGATATTTCTGTTACAAAGCATGATAAAAGTGGAGCTATCAAATCCCCTGAATGGCGCTATAACGACTTTGGTGTCATGGGTTTGGCGTACTGCCCTGGCAATAGTTGCGTCGTGTCTGATTTCAGGCTCAAATCAGGTAATAAAGAGCTCCAGGTTACTAGGTTTAAAAAAGTGGTTATACATGAACTGGGCCACAATTTTGGCCTTCCTCATTGCCCCGACAAGCGATGTGTGATGACAGATGCTGTCGAATCAATAAAAACTATTGACGGTGCAAAACCAGGCCTGTGTGCAGCTTGTAAATCGAAGTTGAACATATAGTAGCTATATTGCACCTGATGTATGAATAGCACCAAAATTAATAATTACACATACTTTTACCTATAAAATTACTTAGTTTATAAAAATATCGATCCATTCATTAATAATTCATTTTATATTGTTGCTAAATTAGTATATTTATGCAAAAATACTATATATGGATATTTTAGCCTGTCCAAAATGTCAGGATAACAAGATTGTAAAGAGTGGTGTTATCAATGATAAACAAAGATATCTTTGTAAAAAGTGCAATTACTATTTTACCGTTAACAAAATGGGCAAGAAAATAGATAATTATTATGTTACTAAAGCATTACAGCTATTTCTCGAAGGCCTGAGCTTTAGGGAGATAGAGCGTATACTTGGAGTCTCTCATGTTACGGTAAGCAACTGGGTAAAAGAGTTCAATATAACAAAACCATCACACGGCGACTATCATCCTACCTATAAGATATTTAATCATTTAGAGTTGTTAGAATATTTAAAGAATAAGGCGCAGCTATCCGGGGCAGGAATGATAATTACAGAGCTTGGCGACAAGTTTATGCTTATAAAATGGGAGCGTTTTAAAGATTAACTATACCATTTTACAGTTATATATATCACCATAGCAATTCTTTCGTGTAAATTTTGGAATTTGGCAGTACCAAATAGTTAATTGACTAAATTCCAAAACAACCATGAAACAATTATTCATCATTGCAGGGCTGCTACTCTGCACTTTTGCAGGTTTTTCTCAGGGTTCATCAGAATATGGCTCAGGGTTAAAGTTCAATCTCGATTCTACCGGAAATAAATACATGCGTGCCATTATTTGGGACCAGATATGGTTTCGTTCTACAGAAATGAATCCAGGCACTATGATTAACGGAGAATCTGCTACTAACAGTACAGATATTGGCAACCGGAGACTGCGTATACTTTTATACGCACAAATATCTAAGCGCTACATGATTTTAACCCACTTTGGTATTAACAATCAAACATTTACAAATGGTGGCGCGGCGAGCACTACAGGAACCGGCGGTTATGGCGCCGCTAAAAAGCCTGGAATGTTTTTTCATGATGCTTGGAATGAATATGCTGTGGTTTTGCCCGGGGAGAGCGGCAAATTCAGCTTATCGATAGGTGGGGGGCTTCATTATTATATGGGTCTTTCCCGGATGACAATGTCATCTACATTAAACTACCTTGCTGCAGATGCGCCAATTTTTAATTGGCCGTTAATAGAAAATTCAGATCAGTTTGCCCGCCAGATGGGAATTTTTGCAAAGGGAAAGTATGGTAAGTTCGAGTACAGGGTTAGTGTCAATAAGCCTTTCGCTACAAACCTTGTCCCGGTAGATGTACCTACCGCAACTGCCGCAGCGGCTGTAGATAACAGCGGAAATACTAAATGGAGCAAAGCCGGCTACTTTGAATATCAGTTTCTGGATATAGAATCGAATTTACTTCCTTATAAAGTGGGCAGCTACCTTGGTTCCAGAAAGGTTTTTAACGTTGGTGCGGGGTTTTACACTGCGCCAGATGCCACAAGAACATCTGTAGCAGGCGAAATTAGGAAACATGATATAAAGTTATTTGCAGGTGATGTGTTTTTAGACATGCCGGTTGGTACCAAAAAGGGAGCGGTAACCGTATACAGCGTTTTTTATGACTATGACTTTGGCCCAAATTACCTGCGAAATCTTGGTATTATGAATGTTGGTACCACAGATACTGCTTTTACAGGAACACCGGCATTAGCAGGTGCGGGCAACGCACAGCCTACTATGGGTTCTGGTACAATCTGGTATACACAGGCGGGGTTCCTAATCCCGGATTCTAATGAAAAACCTAAGATTCGCATACAGCCTTTTGGGGCCTTTACACACAAAAATTTTGATGCTTTGGCTAAAGCAAGTTCTCAGTTTGATGTAGGTTCTAACTTTTACATAGACGGGCATCATGCAAAAATTACCACACAATATTCTACACGTCCGGTGTATACGACACCCAGTTCATCGAGTCTTAAAGGCGAGTTTTTAGTTCAACTTCACATATATTTATAATTTATAATCACTAACACTATGAGCGTAACATCTACTAAAGGGATCTGGAAGGTTATCACAGCGTCATCCCTCGGAACTCTTATTGAGTGGTATGACTTCTACATTTTTGGGAGCCTTGCCGTGGTAATTTCTACAAAGTTCTTCCCGTCAGATAATCCTACGGCGGCGTTCCTGTCTACACTGGCCACTTTTGCGGCAGGTTTTGTAGTGCGTCCGTTTGGGGCCCTGTTCTTTGGAAGACTGGGTGATATCATTGGCCGTAAATACACCTTTATGGTAACACTTTTGCTTATGGGCGGTGCTACATTCCTTATAGGCTGTATACCCAGTTATGAGTCTATAGGCTTTTGGGCACCTCTTGCAGTATTAATCCTTCGCTTACTACAAGGTCTTGCGCTTGGGGGCGAGTATGGTGGTGCGGCCACATATGTTGCAGAACACTCACCGGCTAACCAGCGTGGTTACTGGACATCATGGATACAAACCATGGCAACCTTTGGTTTATTCATTTCTTTAATGGTCATACTTGTTACAAGGGCAGTACTATCGCCGGAAGAATTTGACCTTTGGGGGTGGAGGATACCATTCTGGATTTCTATAATCATGGTTGTAGTGTCGTATGTCATCAGACGAAAAATGCACGAATCGCCGGTATTTGCTAAGGCAAAAGCCGAAGGAAAAACTACAACAAACCCTTTAAAAGAAAGTTTTGGCAATAAACTAAACCTTAAATTTGTATTGCTTGCGTTGTTTGGTGCCGCAATGGGCCAGGGCGTTGTGTGGTACACAGGACAGTTTTATGCAATGAGTTTTCTTAAAACTGTTATGTTTATAGATTCGTCTCAGGTAGATGCTTTATTAGGCGTAGCATTACTAATGGCTACACCATTCTTCGTGTTCTTTGGCTGGTTAAGCGATAAGGTGGGGCGAAAATCGATAATGATGACGGGGATGCTGTTGGCAATATTACTCTACAGGCCCATTTACACCGCTATGTACCAAACTACAGATGTAACCACCAAATCAGAGCTGGCAGAGAAAAGCACTAACGTAGGTGCTATTAAAGAAGCTAAGGAGGGTAAAATGGATTCTATTTACACGGCTACAAAAGAGTTTGCCGATGGTACTAAATGGAGCCAGACTAAAACAGTGCACTTAGAAGATGGAAAAGGCGTAATTGTAGATGGTAAGATTAAAGCAGATACAAAAACTACAGTCTTTATAAACAATCACGACCGCTGGTGGCTAATCTTCCTGGTGTTTATACAGGTTATTTTTGTAACAATGGTATACGGGCCTATTGCCGCGTTCCTTGTAGAAATGTTCCCGGTGAAAATACGATACACATCTATGTCGCTGCCATACCATGTGGGTAACGGTATATTTGGCGGATTGCTGCCGGCAATATCTACTTACTTTGTAACTACGGCTAAAGATGACGGAGACCCACAGTTTTACCTTGCAGGTTTGTGGTATCCCATAGTTATTGCAGCAGTAAGCTTTATAATAGGCATGGTATATTTAAAAACCAAAAACAACATCGAACACGACTAAAACATAATTATTATGAAAGCATTAAAAAGAATTTTAGGTGTCCTTTGGATGGCTCTTGCGGTGGCCGCAGCATACTTTTGTATATTCGTATTTGGGTTGCCCAAGTTTACATCAGACAAGCAGGAAGATATTGTTTTTGGTATAATAATCCTGTTCATACTTACACCACTAATTGTACTGGGGCTTGGTGTCTTTGGGTATTATGCCGTAAAAGGAGAATATGATAACGTTTAGTTAATTAAGTTAGTTAGTTGCTATAGCTCTGCCCTAAAAACGGCAGGGCTATAGCTTTTATAAATAATATGAGAAAAAGGCACGAACAAAAATTGCTTATACTGGCTATACTATTGCTCATGGCATTTAATATGCCGCTGATGCTCTTGTTTGATAGTGCCGATGCCGTGGTTGGGATCCCACTTATATATGTTTATTTCTTTTCTGTATGGATGTTCTCAATTCTGGTGTCGGTTTTTATAATAAGGAGGTATTATGAGTAGCGCAGTTTTATTGCTTATATTATCTATTTATCTTGGGCTGTTATTTTTTGTAGCGCACTGGGCAGAAAAAAAATCCAGCAGTAAGTGGACAAACAACCCATACGTATATTCATTATCATTGGCTGTATATTGTTCTGCATGGACGTATTACGGCAGTATTGGAGTGGCTGCAAAATCAGGATTAACCTACCTGCCTACTTATATAGGCCCCATAATAATTATACCGGCGTGGATGATTATCCTGAGGCAAATAATCAGGATATCGCGGGTTAATAAGGTTTCGAGCATCGCTGATTTTATTTCTCTTCGTTATGGCAACAGCCGCTTTTTAGGCGCTTTAGTGTCACTTGTGTGCCTGTTCGGTATTTTGCCATACATCGCGCTGCAGCTTAAAGCAATATCAGAAACTTTTCATGTGGTTACTAAAACAGGCTTAAGTTCTAATGTATTTAACGATACAACAACTTACGTTGCTATTGCGCTGGCATTATTTGCATCTTACTATGGTACACGTTATGTAGACGCTTCCGAAAAGCGAAAGGGTATTGTAACGGCGGTAGCCTTAGAGTCATTGCTCAAGCTATTCTTTTTTATTCTGGTTGGGTTATACGTAACTTATTTTGTATTTGACGGCTTTGATGATATTTATAATCAGGCGAGTAAATTAGATGGGTTTGCTGCAAGGAATACTATAGGCGGCATACCGCAGGCACTAAACTGGTTTTTGCTTTGCGTTCTTTCTTTATTTGCAATTTTTTTATTGCCAAGGCAGTTTCAAATGAGTGTAATAGAGAACCATCGCGAAGGCCATTTAAAAACTGCGGTATGGTTATTTCCTTTATATCTGTTGCTTATAAACATTTTTGTATACCCGTTAGCCTGGGGAGGTAACATTTTATTTGACGGCAAACACGCAAATGCAGATACGTACTCCTTACTTATACCACAGCTTATGGGTAACCAAACTATTACAGTCCTGGTATTTTTGGGTGGGTTTTCGGCAGCGATAAGCATGATAGTAGTATCGTCGATAGGCTTATCTACCATGTTAAGTAATAACGTCTTAATTCCATACGGTTTTTTAGGAACACTGCAATCGGGCACACCCGAAGAAAATACCCGGCGTATTGTTAACATACGCCGTGTGGGCATCTTTAGCCTTATCATTATTGCTTATTTTATATACAGGGTAGTGGTTCTTGATTATAATTTAGTATCTATTGGCCTTGTCTCGTTTGCCGTAATTGGGCAATTGGCGCCATCCTTTTTTGGCGCAATAATATGGCGAAGGGGTTCGCGCAGGGGAGCAGTAGCCGGAATTATTTCAGGCTTCTTAATGTGTACTTACACATTGCTCATTCCTTATGCAACCGGGGCATCGCACATTGGCAGCAGCTTTATAACTAATGGCTTGTTTGGCAATAGCCTGCTCAAACCGTTTGCTTTGTTTGGGTTAGATTATCTCGACCCGGTGCCGCATGCTCTGTTTTGGAGCATGTTTGTAAATATGTTTGTGTTTCTATGGGTATCGGTCGCATTTAGGGGTAATTACCGCGAGCGCAATTATGCAGAGATGTTTGTAGATATAGATAAGTACATTACCATGCATGAAAATGCGTTTATATGGAAGGGCACGGCCTATACCAGCGATATACGGAAGGTATTAAAACGATTTTTAGGAGATGAACGCACCAACCGGGCAATTAACATTTTTAATAATAAATATGGAGTAGACCGTAATGAGGACCTTGCCGATGCACGCCTTATTAAATTTGCCGAAAACCTTCTTACCGGACACATAGGTACAGCATCGGCCAAGATATTAATTGCAAGTGTGGTAAAAGAAGAGAAGATTACACTGCCGGAAGTGTTGAAAATACTTGAAGAATCTCAGGAGAATCTTATCATTAACAAAAAGCTCACAGAGACATCTAACGAGCTTAAAGATATTACCGGCGAACTACAGGCGGCAAATGAAAAGCTTATACATAAAGACCACCAAAAAGATGAATTTCTGGATACTGTTACTCACGAACTGCGCACCCCTATAACGGCCATAAGGGCTGCAAGCGAAATTTTGTATGACGATGACGATGTACCTCATGAAGTAAGGAAACAGTTTTTACAAAATATAATTTCAGAATCCGACAGGCTTAACCGGCTAATTGATAAAATTCTCGACCTTGAGCGATTCGAAACCGGTAAGCAAAAAATTAACGCAGCACTGCACAATCTCGACATGACAATAGAGAAGGCTTTAGAACCGTTACAGCAGTTAATTAAAAATAAAGGTATAAGCATACATCAGGTTAAGTGTGGAAATGTAATTGCTTTTTATGATGAAGACAGGATAGTGCAGGTAATTACAAACCTGATATCTAATGCTATAAAGTTTTGTCCGGAGCAGGAAGGAAATATCTATATTGCTATAAATGACGGCGAACATAATGTTATAACATCTGTTAATGATAACGGCAAAGGAGTGCACCCTGAAGATATAGAAACTATCTTTGACAAATTTTACCAGTCTAATAACCAAAATATAAAAAAACCGGTAGGCAGTGGCCTGGGGCTCGCGATATGCCGAAAGATTATAGAATACCACAAAGGCAGGATCTGGGCAGAGAACCGCCGGGGTGGAGGAGCAAGCCTCATTTTTACATTACCTAAAGCTAATAACCAAAATACAGAACAAGCATTATTGCCATGAAAAAAATTCTTATTGTAGACGACGAACCTAATATCGTGATGTCGCTGGAATATGCTTTTAAGAAAAACAACTTCGAAGTCTTTATTGCCCGTGATGGCCAGGAGGCACTCGACCTGCTTAAAACACAAAGCCCGCATGTTATTATACTCGATGTAATGATGCCCATGGTTGACGGCTACGCTGCATTGGAGCAAATTAAAATGAACGATCAACATATAAACTGTAAGGTAATATTTCTTTCAGCAAAAAATAAGGAAAGCGACATGGCTAAAGGCTTATCATTAGGTGCAGATGCATACATGACCAAACCTTTTTCTATAAAAAAATTATTAGATCAGGTTAATGAGCTGATAGGAAAGTAATTTCCTGCCAAATTTGCTAAAATTCCGTGCGCCTTAAACGGCGTAAAAGGGTAAACAATAACGTTATATATATTATTTTTGCATAAATATATGGGATTTAAAAATTATCCTTAATATATTTACAAAGTCTTTAAAAATTGAATCAAAAACACACGCAATGAGTTATTATCAGGTAAAAAGCTTAGAACAATATTTCAAGCATTACAATAAATCCGTACGGGAACCAAGAAAATTTTGGGATAAGGTTGCCGATGAAAATTTTACATGGTACCAAAAATGGGATAAGGTTGTAGAGTTTGACATGCAGGAGGCCGAGGTTAAATGGTTTGTAAATGCAAAAGTAAATATTACGAAGAACTGTATAGACCGTCATTTAGCGAAAAGAGGTGAGAAGACCGCCATTATTTTCGAACCAAACGACCCGAAGGAGGAAGCACTTCACATTACCTATAATGAGTTATATGATCGCGTTGCCAAAATGGCTAACGTGTTGCGTGCACAGGGAATTAAGAAAGGCGACAGGGTATGTATTTATTTACCTATGATACCAGAACTCGCCGTAAGTGTGCTTGCATGTGCAAGGATAGGAGCAATACACTCTGTTATATTTGCAGGTTTTTCTGCTTCGGCAGTGTCGAGCAGGGTAAACGATTCAGGTTGTAAAATGGTTATCACTTCCGATGGAGGGTTTCGCGGGAGTAAAAAAATAGAGCTAAAAAGCATTGTAGATGAGGCGCTTAAAACGTGCCCGTCTGTAGAGAAAGTATTAGTTGCTAAACGCACTAACGCACCGATTGATATGAAGGAAGGTCGCGACCAATGGCTACAGCCACTTCTTGATGAAGCAGAACCTAATAATGTTGCAGAGATAATGGATGCTGAAGACCCATTATTTATATTGTACACATCGGGTTCTACAGGTACTCCAAAGGGAATGTTGCACACCACCGCGGGTTATATGGTTTATGCTGCCTATACTTTTAAAAATATTTTTGCATACGAAGAAAATGATGTTTACTGGTGTACAGCCGATATTGGCTGGATTACAGGCCACTCTTATATTTTATACGGACCATTGCTAAATGGCGCTACTACAGTAATTTTTGAAGGGGTACCGTCGTACCCAGATTTTGGACGTTTCTGGGAAGTTATAGACAAGCATAAAGTTACACAGTTTTACACAGCGCCAACGGCTATTCGATCATTAGCAAAAGAAAACTGGTCTTGGGTAGATAAACATGACCTTACATCGCTAAAAGTAATAGGATCTGTAGGAGAACCAATTAATGAAGAAGCATGGCACTGGTACAACGACCATGTGGGCAAAAAGAAGTCGCCTATTGTAGATACTTGGTGGCAAACCGAAACCGGAGGTATCATGATATCGCCTTTACCGTTTGTAACGCCTACAAAACCTACATATGCAACACTACCATTACCGGGTGTACAACCCGTATTAATGGATGAGAGGCGTAACGAGATAGAAGGCAATCAGGTAGTGGGGAGCCTTTGTATCAAGTTTCCGTGGCCGGGTATGGCACGTACTATATGGGGCGACCACCGAAGGTTTAAAGAAACATATTTTACGACCTTCCCCGGTAAGTACTTTACAGGAGATGGCGCACTGCGTGATGAAGTAGGTTATTACAGAATTACAGGTCGCGTAGATGATGTTGTAATTGTATCCGGACATAATCTTGGCACTGCGCCTATAGAGGATGCAATTAACGAGCATCCCGCAGTAGCAGAGTCGGCTATTGTCGGCTTTCCTCATGATGTTAAAGGGAGTGCACTTTACGGTTTCATCATCCTTAAAGAGTCAGGCGCAGGCCGCGTAAAGGAAAATCTTGAAAAAGAAATCAACGAGCACATTTCGAGCCATATTGGCCCAATTGCGAAACTTGATAAAATACAATTTGTTTCCGGCTTGCCGAAAACGCGTTCTGGAAAGATCATGAGAAGGATCCTGCGCAAGATTGCCGAAGGCGAATACGATGGTTTTGGAGATATATCAACGTTATTGAATCCTGAAATTGTTGATGAGATTAAAGAAGGACGAATTGAATAATAGTTCAATAATATGAAAAAAACAAAATGGCGCTGTTACAGCGCCATTCTGTTTTTAATCAGAGAGTCATAGTGCTATTTGTAAGCTATCGCAATTTATCAATCAGCTTTAGCGGCAAACCTGTCAATCAGTGTCAGGGTAAGGTTATCAAAAATGCCATTAAAATATTTTTCTATTACAGCGCCAAAAACGTTATCGGTGTTTTCTGTTTTTGCAAAGAGGGTCATACACGAGCATAATTTAAGATCATCCGGGCTGCCAAATATTTCAATTGCTTCTTTGTCATTTATGTTTAATAAAGCATTTGTAATTTCTAACAAGTGTTTTCTTAACACAGGATGATTGAGATATGCCGTAGCTTCCTCTATGCCATTAATTCCGTAGTAATTAGCCATTTCGCTATGGCCCAATCCCTTAATTTGTGGGAATATATACCACATCCAATGCGATTCTTTACGTCCGTTTTTAATTTCAGACAAAGCTTTTAAGTAGGTTTGGTTTTGTGCGTCTAAAAATCTGTTGAGTTTGGCCTCCATTGTATTTCGCAGTCTGCTGTTGGTGTTTATTGCTTAAAAATAATAATTTACGCCGAGCATGTCTTACAACATCTGGAAGAAATTTTACACTTTTAGTAAACTTTAGGCTGTTGTTCCTGCTGTTTTTAAAATGCCTTTTTAAATGATAATGTAAATTCGCTGCCTTCTCCAGGCGCACTTTTTACACGAATGGTGGCCCCCTGAGCCTCCATGAATTCTTTACTTATTGCTAAGCCCAGCCCGGTACCTTCTTTTTGGGTTCCCGGTACTCTAAAGTATTTATCAAATATCCTGGGAATATAATTCTCTGCAATGCCCGGGCCGTTATCTTTAATAACAACTTCAATAGTTCTGTTTATTTCCCTTGTAATTATCTTAATGGTTGACTGTTCATACGAGTATCTGATAGCATTAGAAATTAGGTTCGAAATAATCCATGTTGTCTTTTGAGCATCCGCTAATATTTCCGGAAAACCTGATAGTAAATCCGGCTTTATGATTATTTGTTTAGCTATTGCCTGTGGATTATTGGCTTCAATGGCTTCTGCTATCAGGGTATCAAGTTCGCAGGATTTTATGTCTAAACTTGTTTTACCTGTTTCTACCTGTGTAATGTTCAGTAACTCACCCGTGGTTCGTAATAAGCGCTCTGCATCATCCTTAATACTGTTTACGAGGCTTTTTTGTTCCTCGTTAAGCTTGCCCGTTTTATCATTATTTAAAAGCTGAAGGCTCATTTTCATCGAGGCTATAGGAGTTTTAAACTCGTGCGAAACAGTAGCTATAAAACTTGTCTTGGCAAAATCTAATTCTTTGTAAGACGTAATATTTCTTAGTATTATAAAAGACCCGATAGGTTTAACATTCGTTTCTCCTGTTGGCACAATACTTATAGGCACTACCTGTTTTTCAAAATAGCTCTCTTTGTTATCGGCAAAAATTTTAAGGGTTTGCTGATTAGCTGCATTGTCGCCCAAATGTTGCAGCAGTGATCTTATCAGGTCATTGTGCAATGCTATTTGTTGGCTTGGTTTACCAATTATTGCTCCTTTTTTTAGACCTGAAATTTTTAAGGCTTCATCGTTTATAAATAATATGTCATGCTTTTCGTCAAGGCCTATTACAGGGTCGTGCAGATTACTAATCAGCGTTTCGATACGTTGCTTCTCCATCATGAGCTTTGCAAGGTTACTGTCATTGTATTCCTGTAATTTTTGAGCCATTGTGTTAAAGGATCGCGACAGCACAGAGAACTCATCGTTACCATTTATATTAACCCTGCGCGAGTAATTCTTCGCGGCAATTTCCTTAATGCTCTCTGTAAGGTCACGAATAGGGTTTGCTATATATCCAGGCAGATTTACAATAAGCGTAAAACCCATTATCAGGCAAAATGAGCTTGTAACAGATATCCATAGTATAGATTCCTGGGCAGTCTTCTCAGCTGTATTGCTTTTACGCTTTATAGCATCCATGTTTAGCTTCATAATGCTGTTAAGGTCGCGCCGTACTTTATTTTTCTGGCGTGCATTATCAGGATTCTTTAAGAGCGCAGTAAAATCTTCCTGCAGGTCGGCCGTTAATTCCTGTTCGCCTACTTCAGTAATATTACGTTTCTGACTGTCCAGTGCAACATGAAATTTCTCAAATGCATTGTCGTTCTCGCTGTCATTATCTAGCAGCTTGTACATATTTCGGGAATAATCCAATGATAAATAGTTAGCTGCCAGAATATTTTTAGTATCCTCGGCCAACAGGTTTACCTGCCGGATTGCCAATGCAGATAAGGTAAGTATAAGTATGAAAAGCAGCCCCATTGCAAGGACCAGTTTGGTTTTTATTTTCATGATCAGGATAGAATGATGAGGTCTATATCACTCGAAGATAACTTATTTAAAAGTTCGTTGAAAATGTTTGTCGATAATATTACCCGGATTAGGGTTAGGTGTGGTTTACCTATACATATGGTTGTTATTTTGTGTAAATCGGCCTGCTCAGTAATAGTTTTTGCAATACGATGGCTCTTTACCTTAATGATCTCTGCACCCAGTTCTGTAGCAAGTTTAAAATTATTTATAAGATGACGCTGTTTATCGAGCGCAATCTTATCGGCCGCTTCGTCAGGTATTTCCACGTACAGTACATACCATTTGCTGTGATAATGGTTAGCAAGCCGCGCAGTTTTACGAAGAACCTTTTTTGCGGTACTGTGATTGCTGCTTATGCATGCCATTAAACGTTCCTGCTTAAACAACGTTGTGCCGGCAATCTCATTAGCTACTTTACGCTCTACCTGGGTGGCAACCTCCTTAAGCGCGAGCTCCCGTAACTGTAATATATGCCCCGCCTGAAAGAAGTTTTTAAGAGCCTGGGCTATCTTGTCTTCAGTATAAATCTTACCTTCCTTTAATCTTGCAATTAGCTCATCTGCAGTTAGGTCTATATTAACTACTTCATCGGCTGCTTTCAGTACACTATCTGGTATCCGTTCTTTTACTTCAACACCTGTAATTTCTTTAACATCGTCGTTTAGGCTTTCAATATGTTGTATGTTTACCGCGCTTATTACGTTAATACCTGCATCCAGTATTTCCATTACATCCTGCCAGCGTTTTTCATTTTTGCTGCCCTCTATATTGGTGTGGGCAAGTTCATCTACAACAACTACCTCCGGGCGTAGGTTAATAATAGCCTGCAAGTCCATTTCTTCAAGGTATTTGCCCTTGTAAAAAAGTGAGCGCTTGGGCACTATGGGCAAACCATCGAGCAGGTTGTGGGTTTCCTTACGATTATGGGTCTCTATAAAACCTATTTTTATATCTATCCCATTTCGCAACAGCGTATGTGCTTCCTGCAGCATCCTAAAAGTTTTGCCTACACCGGCACTCATGCCAATGTAGACTTTAAACTTGCCTTTACGCGACCTTTGTATCAGGTCGAGAAAGTGCTGAGCATTCTTATCTCTGTCGCTCATTAAAATGATATTGCAAGGGCTGTTGTTAAAAATGTGTTGCTTGCCACATTGCCGGACGACGTTGCAAATATAGCATCGCTGCTGTTCAGACTTCTTGCTTCTAATCGCCAGACAACATTATTGTAAATATTGTAATCAAAATTTAAAGAATAGCCAAATGTTTCAAATCCGTTTGGTGTAGTAGTTGCAATTATTACACCTTTCTTATCGGTATAATATTCTGCTCTTGCGCTTAATGAAGCTTTTTCAGTAACGGCATACTTTGCTATGACAACAGGAGCATACCAGCAGTTATAGCTTTTACTGCCTTTAGTGCTTTGTTCTATACCTATGTCAAAACCGGCAATCATGGCGAACTTTTCGGTAATTTGAAATTGGCCAAACAGGTTATGAAAATAACGCATGCGCTTCTCTAAGGCTGGCTTATCATTACCAATAAACGAACTGCTGTTTAAGGTAACTTTATTGGTGGGTTTAAACGTAAGCTGATGACCAAAGGCGAGGCTTTTGTTGCCATCTGCCCGTTGCATACGCTGCCAGCCATTTAGCACCAGCCCGCTTATAAACCATTTACCAGACGGTGAAGTGTAAGACAGCTTAGCGCCACTTTCATAATAGGGCGAATTGTCGGCTAAGATGCTTCGGGTTAGTGTCCAGCAATCTTTTCCTATTGCACTCTCAAACCCTATGTGAGATGCAAATATTCCTGCATCAATCCAAAGGTTATGTTTCTGAGATAATTTGATGCCCACATTTCCTTCATAGATATTTTTGAGAGTTCCCGGTTCAGCCGAAAGATTTGCGTTAGGGTAAGACCCTGCCATTAAAGCTAAATTTGCTCTCATGTTGCCGTTATCATAATTTGCTTTAATAAAGCCCAGATTTAGGGCTACTTCGTTATGTCGGTTATGAGAATATACAAACGAAGGCCTTGTATTATTCAAGGGTTCATTAAAATCGTAGGAATAATACGTTTCTACATAACCGCTAAATTTTAAATAATTAATTCCTGATGGAGGTAATACTTTTAATGTATCTGTTTGGGCACTAAGTGTAAATGCCGAAAGCAAAATTACAAGTAATGCCGATATTTTTATTTTCATTTCGTCTATTATATATTGTTATTCAACCACAAAGCATATTAGTCATGCTTCACAGCGTATTTAAAGATTATTCAGTGCAATATTTAGCGCTAAAACATTAATTTTTTCGGGGCCAAATAATCCAAGCAGGGGTTTTTCTGTATGGTTTTCAATCAATGTTTCTAACTGGCTGACACTAATATTCCTGGCTTTAGCAATTCGCTTAATCTGAAATTTGGCCGCCAGTACCGAGATGTGAGGATCTAATCCGCTACCGCTTGCAGTAACAAGGTCGGCAGGGATATCACTGCGTTTCATGTCGGGGTTAAGTATTAAGATCGTGTCAACTCTTTTTTGCACTTCTGCAAGATATTCCGGGTTAGAAGGCCCTTTATTGCTCCCGCCAGATCCTGCAGCATTATATGCCACCGCCGACGGCCTCGAATTGAAATATTTGCCATCTGTAAATGATTGTCCTATGTTAGCGTAATAGGTTTTACCATTGGCAGCAATCTTCCTGCCTTCACCATGATTAGGTACAGCCTGTGCAATGCCAAAAATGATAAGCGTATAAATAACCGATAAAAAGATAAGGCATCCGATTGACAATTTTAATGCCTGAAGAAGTGTGTTTTTCATGATTTTAATTTTTTTTTAGATGAATAATGCTACAACAACATCAATAAGTTTTATGCCGATAAATGGGACAATGACACCGCCCAAACCATATATAAGCAGATTACGTCGTAGCAGGGCAGATGCACCAATAGGCTTATAAGCAACGCCCTTTAGCGCAAGGGGGATTAGAAACGGAATAATGACTGCATTAAAAATGACAGCCGATAATATTGCGCTTTCGGGGCTGTGCAGGTTCATGATGTTGAGCCCCTGTAATGCAGGTATCGCTGTAATAAATAATGCGGGTATAATGGCAAAATATTTGGCAACATCATTGGCAATGCTAAAGGTTGTTAGTGTACCGCGCGTCATAAGGAGCTGTTTGCCAATCTCTACAATTTCAATAAGTTTGGTTGGGTCATTATCAAGGTCTACCATATTACCGGCCTCTTTAGCTGCCTGGGTACCGCTGTTCATTGCAACGCCTACATTAGCCTGGGCGAGAGCAGGGGCATCGTTTGTACCGTCGCCCATCATGGCAACAAGCTTACCGCGCATTTGTTCCTCTTTTATATAGTTCATTTTATCTTCGGGCTTAGCCTCTGCAATAAAATCGTCTACTCCGGCTTTTTCTGCTATAAAGCGTGCAGTTAAAGGGTTATCGCCGGTAACCATTACTGTTTTTACGCCCATTTTGCGAAGCCTTTCAAAACGTTCCTGTATACCTGTTTTTATGATATCCTGAAGTTCTATTACGCCCAGTACCTTTTCATTTTCGCTAACTACCAGCGGCGTGCCACCATTTCCTGCAATTTCAGCTACCTTGTCCTGCACCATTTTCGGGAAAGGGTTTCCTGCTTTTTCAACAAGGTTCTTAATAGAGTCAGATGCTCCCTTTCGTATTCTTCGTCCGGCAACATCGGCGCCCGAACTTCTTGTCTCAGCCGTAAATTTTATGAACACCGAATCTTTAGCCCTGAACTTAGGGTCAACGCCCGCCAACTCAATTATCGATTTTCCTTCGGGTGTTTCATCAAGCAGCGAACTAAGCACGGCTGCTTCTACAAAAGTTTTTTCTTCAATACCTGCAGCAGGGTAAAAGTGTGTGGCCTTACGATTGCCTATGGTTATGGTTCCCGTTTTATCAAGTAGTAACACATCTATATCGCCTGCAGTTTCTACGGCCTTGCCGCTTTTTGTTATTACGTTGGCACGCAGTGCTCTGTCCATACCTGCAATACCAATGGCAGATAGTAGCCCTCCAATAGTTGTTGGTATAAGGCATACAAATAAAGCTATAAAAGCCGCGATTGTTATGGGTGCTTTAGAAAAATCGGCAAACGGTTTTAGAGTAACGCATACAATTATAAAAATAAGAGTAAAGCCCGCGAGCAGTATGGTAAGCGCAATTTCGTTTGGCGTTTTCTGACGGGAAGCACCTTCTACAAGGGCTATCATTTTATCAAGGAAGCTTTCGCCCGGCTCTGTGGTAACGCGTACTTTTATCCTGTCTGACAATACTTTTGTACCGCCGGTTACCGAGCTTTTATCACCACCCGATTCGCGTATTACAGGAGCGCTTTCGCCGGTTATCGCACTTTCATCTATCGTGGCAATACCTTCTATAATCTCTCCATCGGTAGGGATAATATCGCCCTCCTCACACAAAAACACATCGCCTTTTACAAGCGTAGATGAGGGTACTACAATTACTTCGTCTAAATATATTTCGCCTACAGGCTCTATTTTTTTAGCAGGGGTTTCCTCGCGGGTCTTGCGCAGGCTGTCGGCTTGGGCTTTACCACGTGCTTCGGCAATGGCCTCGGCAAAATTGGCAAACAAAAGCGTAAACAGCAGCACTATGAATATTACAAAATTGTAGGCAAAACTGCCCTGGCTTTGTTCTCCGGTCAGGATCCAGATGCAAACAGCAAGCATTACTGCGGTGCCTATCTCTACCGTAAACATAATAGGATTTTTAATAAGGCTTTTAGGGTTCAGTTTTATGACCGATTGTTTCAGGGCCTCAAGCACCAGTTCCTTTTGGAACAGCGATTTATTTTGGGTTTTCATTTTCTGTTATAATTAAGCAAGTGAAAAATATTCGGCTATAGGGCCAAGTGCTAACGCAGGGAAGAAGGATAGTGCAGCGATAATAAATATTACCGCAAAAACCATTAATCCAAAAGTAGAAGTATCTGTTTTTAATGTACCTGCACTCTCCGGAACGTGTTTCTTGGATGCTAATATACCCGCTATGGCAATAGGGCCTATGATGGGAAGAAATCGCGAAAGCAGTAACACAACTCCGGTTGTTATATTCCACCACGGATTATTGTCTCCTAAGCCTTCAAATCCGCTGCCGTTATTAGCCGACGAAGATGTAAACTCATACAGTATTTCACTAAATCCGTGAAAACCCGGATTGTTAAGAGTGCTTGCGCCAAGCTCCGGCAACGCGGTAGATAATGCTGTTCCACTCAAAATAAGCAGCGTGTGCAGTAATGCAACAACCATTGCTATTTTCATTTCGCGGGCCTCAATTTTTTTGCCAAGAAATTCGGGTGTGCGGCCTACCATCAACCCGCTTATAAATACCGCAAGAATAATGAAGATGTAAAAGTTTAACAGGCCTACGCCGCAACCGCCGTAAAAGCAATTAACCATCATGGCAAGCAACTGCATTAAGCCAGATACCGGCATAGCGCTATCATGCATTGAATTAACAGAACCTGTTGAAATCACGGTTGTGGCAATACTCCAGAAACCCGATGCTGCTGCACCAAAGCGTACTTCCTTACCATCTGTGGCACCCATAGAGGTATCTATGCCCATTTTAGTAAGTGCAGGGTTCGCATTCATTTCTGCTATTACTGTTGGTACGGCTAAGAACAGGAAACCTACGGTCATCACTCCAAAAATCATGAGCGATAACTTTCGTCGGTTAAGGTAAAAACCAAGGGCAAAGATCATGGCAAAAGGTACTATCAGTTGGGCAGCAAGCTCTACCATATTAGTAAAATAATTGGGATTTTCGAGGGGGTGTGCCGAGTTTGCCCCAAAGAAGCCACCACCGTTTGTACCGATATGTTTGATTGCAACGAAAGCTGCTACCGGACCCGTAGAAACATCAACCGATTCGCCTTGTAGCGTAAACATTTTTTGTTTACCATCAAACGTCATGGGTGTACCGTTAAAGGCTAATAATGCTGCTACTACAAGCGATAGCGGAAGCAATATCCTAGTAATGGATTTTACAAAATATACATAGAAGTTACCGAGCTTTTCGGTTGTACGTTCTTTAAGTGCATTAAATAGTATAGCAGCCGTGGCAAGCCCTGTGGCGGCAGATACAAATTGTAAAAACATTAAAAATAACTGGCCAAAATAACTCAGGCCGGTTTCACCGCTATAGTGTTGCAGGTTGCAATTTACTACGAATGATATTGCAGTGTTAAAAGCAAGATCCGGGCTCATGCCGGGATTATTATCCGGATTTAAAGGCAGCCAACCCTGGCACATAAGCACAAACATGCTTAGTAAAAACCATACAAAGTTAATTGTGAGGAGAACTTTAAGGTGTTGTTTCCAATTCATTTCCTCGTCTGGGTTGATTCCGCAAAACCGGAATAAGAACTTTTCAACGGGGTTAAAAATACCGTCGGTAACTGTTTTTTCGCCCAGGTACACACGGGCTATGTATTTGCCCAGCGGTATGGCGAGTGCCACCGTGAGGACGAAGACAATTATAATTCCTAAAATTTCAGTGTTCATAAGTAGGGTTTAAAGATTGAGCGGTGGGGCTAAAATTTTTCGGGTTTAATGAGTACATAACTAATGTACCCGAAAACAAAAATGGCAATGATAAAAAGTGCTGTCATGGTGGTTACATTTTATCGAAGAAATCGATTGTTTTAAAACAAATTGCGAAAAGGAGTATTCCTGTACCGGTAAGAATTATTGCGAGTAACATAGATAAGTTTTTAAATTTATACACCGGAGGTGTTGATTTGTTTTACATATTCTGCATGAAGCGTGTCCGGAAAAAGCCTTGCAATGCTGCAATGGTGCATTTCCATAAAGGTTGAAACCGAATTCACATAAATATTGCCTATAGCATTACGTGTTTCTTTACTGCCCGTAGTAAATAGCAATTCGGCTACATCAAGGCATTTTTTAGCCCTACGTATATTACCTTTAATAATAAGTGTAGTAGTTAAATCGGCAAACTTTTGCGCTTTGGCATAAACGTTTAAAGCTTTATTTTTCATGGTATAAACATTTTGTTTGTACTTGTAAAGCCAATTAATATGCCCTTATTAAACAGTAACCTTCAGTGCTTTGTAAAACAGTGCTTTAAGCAATTATATATGTCGTGCCAAATAAAAAACCCTATCATTTTGATAGGGTTGATGCTTTTAAAACGATAGGGTAAAATAGGTTAATGAGTAATGCGGTTTTAACCTGCGAGGTCTTAAGACTTTTTAGGTTTTATGACGAGTTTGGATACACCTGCAAGGTTTTGAAAACCTTGCAGGAGACTGATCTCGTTAAAATTCATACAATGTAAACTTTGCAACTATATTACTCTGCAACTTTGTATCCTACTAATGAATTTTATACTCGTCGAGCTTTCTGTAAAGTGTTGTAAGGGCAATAGCCAGCAGTCGGGCGGTTTCGGTTTTATTGCCGTTAGTATGATTCATGACCTTTTGGATATGTATCTTTTCGGCAGCCGCCAGTGAAAATGCCGATAATATCCTGGGTTCGCCAGTAGATGTGTCTTCAGCTCTTAGCTGTTGCATCTCGTATGGCAGGCTCACAGGGGTAAGAGTATCTCCGTTTTCTAAAATAACACTACGCTCTATAATATTTTTAAGTTCGCGTATATTGCCGGGCCAGTTGTGTAGCCTGAGTAACTGGATGAATTCTGCAGAAAAGGAATTAATTTTTTTATTAACCTTGAGGCTAAATATTTTAAGGAAGTATTTTGCAAGCGGCTCAAGATCGGGTACTCGTTCTCTAAGCGATGGCAATTGTATCTGAAAGATAGACAGCCTGTAGTAAAGATCCTGCCTAAAGTTGCCGGCCTCAATTTCTCTTGCAAAGTCTCGATTTGTGGCAGCTATAATGCGAACGTTAATTTTTGTTATTTTACTTTCCCCCACTTTAATATATTCGCCATTTTCTATTACACGCAGCAGCTTTGCCTGCAGGTCTAATGGCATTTCACCTATCTCATCAAGAAATATTGTGCCGTTGTGGGCTTCTTCAAACAAGCCTTTTTTATCTTTTGTAGCGCCCGTAAAAGCTCCCGCTGCATGGCCAAACATTTCACTTTCTAAAAGATCGTGGCTAAATGCAGAACAGTTTATTGCGACAAAACTTTTGTTTTTCCTGTTACCTGACTGGTGGATCGCATTTGCAAATACTTCTTTACCGGTGCCCGTTTCGCCGGTTAGTAAAACTGTTGTATCTATTGGTGCTACTTTCCTTGCCAGTTCTATCGCTTCCTGTATCGATTTAGAAGTACCAATAATGCCTTCAAAGGAAAATTTGGTTTCGAGTTGGGCTTCAAGTTGAGATACACGTTGAGTTAGTTCAGTCTTTTCTATTGCGCGATGTAAAAGTGGGATAATTTTGTTGTTATCGTCACCCTTTACAATATAGTCGAATGCACCATTCTTAATAGCCTGAACACCATCAGGTATATTGCCATATGCGGTGAGTAATATAACTTCTGCATGTGGTGCCTTTTGCTTAATGATCGCGGTAAGCTCCACACCATTTCCATCGGGTAGTTTAACATCGCACAGTACCACATCAATGCCGTGTTGTTCTAATTTTTTTAACCCTGATTTGCAGTCTCCTGCCTGAATAACTTCAAATCCTTCAAGGCTAATAATACGCGCCATTAGGGTTCTCAATTTTTCTTCATCATCTATAATAAGGATTTTCTTCACGGCAGAATTTAAGGTTAATTGTTATTCCGAAGGTAGTAGTCAGGACAGCAAACCTCCAGAAAATAAGAATTCAGGATGCCGTAAAGTTATTAAAATTATAAGCTACAAATAAGTACTAAATCCTATTTATAAGAATTTTGCAAGCCGCTCAAAATCTTCATATTTTACGTCTATAAATTCCATTTGTACAACCTGGTAGTCAAAACCCATTGTAGATACAACAGGTAGGTGGCCCTCTAAGGTTTGCTCAATTGCCTGCCAGGCGTCCTCTTCTGTTACGATAGTATCTGATTCTATGAGCAATACATTCTTGTAATGTTGCGCAGTTTGCACCTTTTCTTCGGGTACAAGTGCTTTATCTGCAAGCATTATAATCTGCGCTTTCCTGTTTAGCACCGCATTATGTAAGGCTTTGGTGAATTTTGCAGTATTATCTGGCAAAGCAATTTCGTGCCCACCGGGTATTAGGAATAACGTTGTTTTCGAGGATTCAGTTGACACAATATGTTTTTTGGGATTGCTAAGGTACTTCTAAATCAAATTTTAAATAGGACATTTAACGTTATCATAAGTTAAATCTTGCAAGCGGTATTTTGTAATATTTCTTAACCGATTATTTAATAATCAGATAGACCTAATTATTATATAATTACTTAGTAGCAATCGGTGAGTATCTGCCCATTGTTTTTGTAACCGGCAAAATCGTTGTTACTGAACTCGAGGCAAATTGTTGTTAGTATAGCCTCTACGTCACGCTGCATGGCAACAGACCCGCAAATCATTATTGTTCCACCGGAGGATAAAAGGTTAGCGAAAAAGTGTGCATCCCTCGCTATCAAATCCATAACATAACTGCGGTTATCCTCTCTTGAAAATGCCATATGAAACTTTGTAAGCCGCTTTGCCTTAACCATTTCTGCAGTAAGCGTTTTGTAATGCCGTATAATTTTTGTCTCTTTTCTAAATCCGCAATATAAGTGAGTTTCGGTCTTCCTGTTATTTTCCTGCAGCATACCAAGAAAGGGCGCAATACCGGTACCGTTTGCAATCAACGCTATGACAGGAGCTTTTTTAGGAAAATGAAACGAAGCATTACGAATAATTCCCGCCTTAATTACATCTCCCGGCTCAAGCTTATTAAGGTAACCAGAGCCAAACCCCGATGGATGGAGCTTTATTGCGAGTTGTATATTGCCCTTATATTTGCCTATAGAATAAAGGCGTTCACGGCTATCATTATCGGGGTACACTGCGAGCAAATCGCCCGATGCAAATTTTGTTTGCATACCTGCTGTTAGCGTGAGTATGAAGGTCTCATCGCTATCAGAAACAGCAATTTTGTTAACTACCTTCATTTTTTGAAGATTGCCAGGCTTGTGGCTGTATACTGCCGGCGTGGTAGATAATGGCAATCCTGTTTTTGCATTCCAGGCATTTACCCAGTCCGTAAATTGCTGTGGCGACTTATCATTAACAGTATGAAATTCTAAATTACGTTCTGCCCAGGGCTGCCCTACCAATTTCTCGTCCAGTTTTCTTGCAAAACCACAAAAATCAGGATATGAGTGTGAGCCAAAACCCACCACTGAAATAGTTATCGGATGAGTTTGAGGATACTTTTCAATTAATGAAATTGCCTTGTTTGCATTAGAAGGTGCATCGCCAAGCCCGTGGGTAGATGTAAATATAATTATATGTTGAGCGTCCGGAAATACTGAGTAATTATTTAGCTCAGTTAAATGAGATTTTTTTTTATGTGCTATTAGTTGCTTGTGTATGGCATTTGCGAACAGCAGGGTGCTGCCATTTTCAGACCCTGCCAGTAGTATATAATCACTTTCTGAAACTCTAAATTTGTTTTTAATACGTATCTCTCTCCTCTTTAAAGTCATTGCAAAGCCTGAATAGATAAAGAAAAGAATGTTTAAGGACGCAATGGCGAGTATTATTGCCCAGACTGCACTTGCCTGGCCGGTATGCAGGTCAAGGCTCAAGTTTGCAAACACAGCGGTAGCAGAGTAGGGTACCTCGCTAAGTATTTCGCCCGAAAACTGGTCTACTATTACTTCGCGGTTGTCTAATTTTAAGGTGTAATGCTCTTCCGGGTCATCATCTATAAAGGGAAATTCAATTTTTTGAACATCAGATAGCAGTATATTTTTAAAAGCAGGAAAATCAGCACTACTTTTCTTTACCGGGTTTTCTACAATGGCATTGCTAAATTTATGTACAATTTTTTGTTCCGGGAAAAGATGAAACCTGTCCATAGATAAATAAGTGCCGCTAACTGCAATTACAAGTATTGGGATAAGTAAGAGCCTTCCTAAGATGACATGATAATACTGAACAAAATTATCTTTTATGATCTTGGAAAAAAAACGCCTTAACCCCCTTTGCCTTTGTACAATAAGTATGCTGCCTGTAATAGCTATAAGCAGTAACAAAAATGCATTGATGCCTACAATCAGCCTGCCCGCTTCGTGCATAAAAAGCGATCTGTGAAATGAGGTTACCCACTGTATAAACTGGCTTTTCTTTTGCGGAGTTCCCAATATCTTGCCGGTGCGGGCATCTATGTATGCGTGTACATCATTGCCATCACGATCTGTTCCCTGCAATATTACAAACTCATTATTATCTACAGTAAGCTCTGTAATTTCAGGAAAAACTTTGCGCAGTGCAGGCAATGTTTCAGATAATCGGATAGCATTAAAATCATCTGTACGGTAAGAAGGTACTTTTTCGTAAGCAGTGCTTATACCAAGTATAGCACCGGTTATAGAAGCCGATGCCAAAAACAAGAAAGAGCAAATTGCTAAAGCTAAATGAGCTAAGCGCCAAACAGATAACGTCATTAAGTTATAGTAGATCAGGAACTACTGAACCTTGCTGAATTTTACATATCTTATATACCCAGTACCTTCGGCCTTTGTGGCAAGTCCCTCGGTAGTAAGCGGGATCTCAAGATCATTTACATAATATTTCTGATCTTCAACTGCTGTTTCAAAACGTAATTTATAACCTTTGTTAAGCTTCGATTCGTCGAGTTCTATAGTGGTAACGCTACGGTCGCCGCCGGTAACCGATGCACCTGTTATTGCACTAATGTTTGCCGGTTTTTTAGAGTAGTATTTATACCACTCTTTAAGCGTATTGTACCATTTTTTATCGTCACCCATAACATAAAGTGTCTTTTCATACGCACCTTGGGCATTTACGAGCGATACAACTATATAGGCCCCATCGCCCATGTAATTAGACATTTGCAGCAAACATTTGTACTTGCCTGTCTGTGCATTTGCGCTGAAAGAAACGCTCGTTACAATAAGTAATAAAGCTATTTTTAAATATGGTTTCATAATATTATTTTAAAAAGTCTACAGACACATTGCTTTTGATTAAAAACTCATTTTCCTTTGCCAGAGAGTAGGCCGTTTCGTCAAACTCTGTAGTGATGTCTTTTTTAGCTCCTACAGATAAAAGATATTTTAGCATAACATCGTCTTTAGCTAACATTGCAGCTTTATGCAGGGCAGTAAGGCTTGCTTTATTTTTTGCATTTACATCTACCTTCAGTTCAGTAAGCTTTTTTAATAAAAGCACATCATTTTTAGCAATTGCAACGTGGTATAACGTACTACCGTCTTTTTGAATAGCAGTAAAATTTAAACCTTTATCCTGTAGCATTTTCATTTTATCTCCAAAATCATCTTTCTTTTTTTCAGCTCCTGTCTGTGGTCTGTACGACTGAATAAGATGATAAGCGAGGTTGTTGCCGTCCTTGTCCTGAATATTCACGTCAGCACCATTTTTAAGTAAAGCAGCTACAACGTCTGCCGATCCGTTTTTTACGGCCATTGTCAATGCCGACTCACTTTTTGCATTTACAGCGTTAATGTTTTTTACGTTAGGCAATAACAATTCTACTATTGCGGCATCTTTTCCGCCCGACGCATTCATTAATGCTGTTGCACCTTCGTTATCAGCCTTGTTTACATCTACTCCTTTGGCTAAAAAATAGCTAACAATCTCAGCTTGATTTTGTTTGCGAACTAAAGAGTGTAATACAGTTTCGCCATTGTTAGATGTTGCTGTTGGCTTAAGCTTTAAATCATCGATAAGATATTTATAAACCTCTATAGTATTAGCACCGCGGCGCGTGCCCTGTGCTGCAATTATGAGTGCATTATCATTATATTTAACACCTTTAGATAGTAAGTTTTTCAGTAAACTTATATTGCCACCTCTTGCAGCATAGTTAAATGCTGTGTTACCATTGTTATCTGTATCTTTAAAAGACAATCCTTTGGTTACAAAGTAATTTGAGAGGCTAAGGTCTTTATCATTAGCGATTGCTAAAAGGAGCAGGTTAGCACCGTCCTTATATTTCTGTTTAATATCAAGGCCTGCTTTAAACAACGATTCGTAAATTGCAACATTGTTCTGCCCGTTGCCGGCAGCAAAAACGGCCGGCGTGGTGTCGTGGCTATCCTTCATGTTAATATCCGATCCTTTTGCAATTAAGTACTCTACAATTTCTGTATTGCCTTTAGAGGCTGCCCAATGTAAGTAGATACGCGCATCATGGGTAACTTTTGCGACGCCGTTACCATCAAGTTCTACCAGATATTTGATAGTTGCATTAGGGGCATCGTTGTTTATAGCAAGAGTAGTTGCATCAAAAGACATAGGATTAAATGCTGTGGCGCTGTTGCCTTTTGCAATTTCAGCTTTTACAACGGCAACATCGGGCCTGGATTTCCAAAAATCCTGATCTAATAATGTGTTTGTTTGTTGTGCACTTACCATCAGAGATACCAGCGTAAATGATAACAGAAATATATTTTTCATGTTTATTTAAACTTAATAAAAATTAAAACTTTTAAAACGCCCGAAAGATAAGGAAGATAAATAATAGTGTAAAAGAATATTTCACAATTTTAAAAGGTAAAAGGCTACATTAGAAAATGTTGACAGTTATAGTTTTACATTACAGTTGTTTAGTAATTAAATTTTAATCTTGGTAAATCATTGCTGGTAATCGTAAGATTACTACAAATAATGTAGCTAAGCATAACATTATTAACTTTAAGAGCAATATCTTTACGGAATAAAATGAAGAAAATATGAGTATTTTAGAATTAGACGATAAAAATGATAAGGAAAGTGGTAAAGGATTTATGATACTTTAAAAAATTATGCTAATGATTCAGCAAACGATAAACTCGCAAAGCAGAAGGTTGATGAAACTACAGAAATCCGTAAGGATGTAAAATAATTGAAGGAGAACTAAGTCTAAAAAAGTAGTATTTTTGGTGCTCCAAAATGCGAAAGATTGAGAACCTCTGTTACTTTTACAATAGAAAACACAAACCACTTTAAACAACAGCTGTTGCAATGGGCACAGCAGTTTCGCGAAGTGGTTTTTTTAGATAGTAATAATTACGAACAACGTTATACCAGCTACGATGTTGTACTTGCCACAGATGCCTTAACCTCAATTCAAACCGATTATCTTAATGCTTTTGAGGATTTAAACACCTACCAGCAAACTACAGGAGACTGGTTGTTTGGTTATCTTTCTTACGATTTAAAAAACGACATCGAGGTTTTGTATTCGGCAAATTATGACGGCCTTAACTTCCCCGACCTGTTTTTTTTTCAACCTAAAAGGTTATTTCTGCTTAAAGGCAACCAACTTGAAGTACAGTATTTGTATATGTGCGACGACGAGATTGATACAGATATGGCTGAAATTTTTAAACTTAAAGCTGAAATTACAGATTACAAATCTGGAATTAAGATTAACCAAAGAATTTCAAAAGACAGCTACCTTGATAAGGCACAATCTATGTTAGACCATATTTATCGCGGTGATATTTATGAGGCTAATTTTTGCATGGAGTTTTATGCCGAAGATGCAGTTATTAATCCTTTTGATACGTACCTGAAGCTTAACGCAATTTCAGAACCGCCCTTCGCAGTATTTTTTAAGAACTACAGGCAGTATTTGCTATGCGCTTCTCCCGAAAGATACCTCAGGAAAGAAGGCGGTAAAATAATCTCTCAGCCTATAAAAGGCACTGCAAAGCGTAGCATCAATAATGCTGATGATGAGGCTATAAAACAAGAGTTAACCAATAACGAAAAAGAACGTGCAGAAAATGTAATGATCGTTGATTTGGTACGTAATGATCTGTCACAAACGGCAGAAAAGGCATCCGTAAATGTAGAGGAACTCTGCAGGCCCTACACTTTTAAGCAGGTTCATCATTTGGTTTCAACGGTAGTGTCGCATGTTTCAATGGGCCATTCTGCGGTAGATGTCATCAGGACAACCTTTCCTATGGGTAGCATGACGGGAGCACCAAAGATATCGGCTATGAAAATTATTGAAGACCTTGAGGAAACAAAACGCGGACTTTACAGTGGGGCAGTAGGATACTTTACACCTAATGGCGACTTCGATTTCAACGTAGTCATACGCAGCATTTTATACAATGAAGATAATAAATATGTTTCATTTTCTGTAGGAAGCGCTATAACTGCTGAAGCGACGCCAGAAAACGAATATAACGAGTGTCTACTTAAAGCAGGTGCGATGTTGAATGTGCTTGGAGAACAAAAACAGCACTAAGAATGAAAGAGAAAGATTTAAAATTCACCTTGTATCTTGGTGGAGAAAATATATCCGTTGGCGGGCAAATTGAATTTTTAAAATGTGCCGACTGTGGTTTGACTTTGTTTGATCTCGACCTGCGTTCTGATACAGATATGGTTTACCAGGGTGTTGTGAGCCTTGTAGATTTAAACTTAAAACGAGTAGTTGTAACAAGGGTGACTATGAAGGAATGGGAAAATTACGAAAAGTATGTTCCATATCTTTTACAGCAAAGGGTAAACAAAATTTTTAATACTTCAAGCTTTAAATATTTAGTTTATAAACATTTCGTCGACAGGAAGAATGGCGAAAAGATCTATAGGAAGGTATGTCCAACCTGTTCAGGCTATTGCGAGAACACCGGATATGGCTCTTTCGAAAATTTCGTTTTCAATGGCGGACAAATTACATCGGTGGATAATCATGAGTTAAGCAACTGGTAAATAACACTGTTACTAAATAAGATACTTTACAGGTGTTTGTGTACCTTTGTTCAACCTTTTTACCTCTATAAATGCGTCATAAACTTCAATCCCATCTATTAGATAATCTTCCCTTTCTTAGAGACAAAAAGCTTCTGCTTGCAGTAAGCGGAGGTTTAGACAGCATGGTGCTGCTACATCTGTTTAAGGAGCTTGGTTATGATATCACTATAGCACATTGCAACTTTAACCTGCGTGGAGAAGAGAGCGATGGCGACGAGGAATTTGTTAGATCTTATGCCCATGGCCAAAATATAAAAATATTTGTAACTAACTTTGATACAAAGCGTTTTGCTGACAATGCTAAACTATCTATTCAGGTAGCGGCAAGACAGCTGCGCTATGCGTGGTTTACAGAACTGTTGCAGGAACATGGTTTAGACTATTTGCTAACAGCCCATCACCTCGACGATTCTGTAGAGACATTTCTAATTAACTTTTCACGCGGTACCGGCCTTGAAGGCTTAACAGGTATACCTCAGTTAAACGATACCACGGTACGGCCACTACTTCCATTTACCCGCACAGATATTGAAAAGTATGCAGAAGAAAATGACATACAATGGCGCGAAGACAGCAGCAATGCCTCTAACAAATACTTTCGTAATAAACTAAGGCATGATGTAGTTCCTGTTTTAAAAGAACTTAACACGTCTTTTGCTACTTCGTTTTTACAAACACTCCAAAACCTGCAACAGGCACACTCCTTAGTTCAGGATGCCGCAGTATTAATTTACCAGCAAGTTGTTACAGAGAGGCATAATCAAAAACATATAGATATTCTGCGCCTGATGCGTTTGCCAAATTATAAAGCATACCTATATCAATGGCTTGCGCCGTTTGGCTTTACAGCCTGGGAGGATATCTACAGCCTTTGCAATGCGCAACCCGGAAAAATGGTGTTTTCTCAGGAGTTCAGGCTATTAAAGGACAGGGACGTACTAATTCTTGAACCCTTGCCCGAAATAGATGATACTATATATTCCGTATCAGAAGGACTACCGGAGTTGAATGTACCTGTGCATCTCACTTTTAGAGATATTTTGGGTGCTACAGAAAATTCAACAAAAAATGTGGTTTTTGTTAATAAAAACTTAATAAAATTCCCTTTATTTGTTCGTAAATGTAAAGAAGGTGACTATTTTTACCCCCTTGGCATGAATGGGCAAAGAAAGAAAGTGTCTAAATATTTTAAAGATGAAAAATTGTCTTTAAGCGAAAAGGAAAACGTCTGGCTTTTATGCTCTGAAAATGAAATAGTTTGGGTAATAGGTATGCGTGCTGACGACCGTTTTAAGGTATTTGATAACACAACACAAATTTTAAAAATTGAAGTCTTATAAAATGAAAAAACTTGCATCGATATTCTTTTTATTGTTCGCCTTTTTTACAGTTCAGGGACAGGTCATCAAGCCTGTAAAATGGACTTCTAAAATTGAAAAAAAATCGGCTACAGAATATGTACTTGTTTTTAACGCAACTATAGAGAGCGACTGGCACATGTACTCGCAGTTTAGCGATGAGAATGGTGCTATACCTTTAGAGGTTGTATTTAACAACAGCAAAGGCAACTATACACCCGTTGGGAAAGCGGCCGAAAGCAAAACAGAAAAAGCCTTTAATGACACCTTTGGAGTTACCGAAACTTTTTGGAGCCATTCTGCTCAACTTAGGCAAACCATAAAGATTACAAATACGGCAAACGAAGTTATTCAAACAGAATTAACCTATCAGGTTTGTAAAGAAGTATGTATACAGGGAAGTAATCTGTTCGAATTCAACACAAAAAACCTGTCATCTAAAGAAGTAAAGAACTTTTCGGCCGTACGTATTGTTACGGTTAAAAAGGAAGAGGCTGCTACAGTAAAAACTGATACGGCCGCATCAACATCACAACCAGCGGAGGTTATAGAGCAACCCGTTAATGATAAGGACAGCACTAAAACAGCAACAACATCGACTAAATCTAAAACAGAAACAGGTATACCTGGAAAAGATGAGGATAAAGGTATCGTTTCAATATTTTTTATTGCATTTTTATCAGGTTTTGCGGCGTTGTTAACGCCATGTGTTTTTCCAATGATCCCAATGACGGTAAGCTTTTTTACAAAACAAAGCAAAAATAGGGCGGCGGGTATTAAAAACGCTATTTTATACGGCCTTTCTATCATAATTATCTATGTTGTTTTAGGGTCGCTTGTAACAGCAATCTTTGGTGCAGATGCCCTGAATGCTTTGTCTACAAATGTTATTTTTAACCTTGTATTCTTTGTGCTGCTTATTGTGTTTGCAGCTTCATTCCTTGGCGCATTTGAGATCATGCTACCTAACTCATGGGCAAACAAGGTAGACCAACAGGCAGACAGAGGCGGCATTGTTGGCATACTATTTATGGCTCTTGCTTTAGCAATAGTTTCATTTTCATGTACTGGCCCTATTGTGGGAACCTTGCTTGTGCAGGCAGCATCAAAGGGTGGTATAGCGCCTGTAGTGGGTATGTTTGGCTTTTCTTTAGCTTTGGCATTGCCATTTATGCTTTTTGCATTATTCCCCGGGTGGCTAAACGGGTTACCAAAGTCTGGAGGTTGGCTTAATACTGTAAAAGTATTTTTAGGTTTTCTGGAACTTGCTTTCGCATTCAAGTTTCTTTCAAATGCCGACTTAGTATTGCAACTTCACTGGCTTGAACGAGAGACATTTTTAGCGATATGGATAGCTATATTTGGCGCGATGGCATTATATCTGTTTGGAAAGATTACTTTACCACACGATGGACCGTCTTCATCAATATCCGTAGGCAGACTTTCATTAGGCTTATTGGTCTTGGCATTTACAGTTTATCTAATTCCTGGGTTATGGGGCGCTCCGCTTAAACTTATAAGTGGTTTCCCACCTTCAGCAACGTATAGTGAAAGTCCATACGGTTTAGGAAGCTCTAAAGATAGTGGCAGTGCATCTGCTACGACACTGCCAGAAGGAGCACATGATGGCCCGCACGGTATCGTAGCTTTTGACGATTATGCAGCAGGACTTGCTTATGCCAAAAAAATAAATAAACCTGTATTGATAGACTTTACTGGCTATGCATGTGTAAACTGCCGTAAAATGGAAGATAATGTATGGTCTGACGAACGTATAATGTCTATACTAAATAAAGATATTGTACTTATATCATTATATGTAGATTACAAAAAAGACTTGCCCGAGAGTGAGCAATACATCTCTAAAACTACTGGTAAAAGTATAAAGACTATAGGTAATAAATGGAGCGATTTTCAAATAAGCAAGTATGCAGTAAATTCACAACCATATTATGTATTACTTAACAATGATGAAGTACCAGTTGATGGTGTAAAACCTGTAGGCTACACACCGGACATTGAAGAATATCAGAACTGGTTGAAAAGTGGCCTCGACAAGCTTAAATCAAAATAGTAAAGTGACTTCAACATATAAACAGCCTTGCATTTATTTTGCAAGGCTGTTTTTGTATAGTTATATTTTCTTGATAAGACTTCTCGCTGCTGTTTGCACAGGATCCCAAACAGGAGAGAAAGGTGGGGCGTAAGAGAGATCGAGATCAATGATATTTTGAAGGGTCAGGTTATGTGTCACGGCAGTGGCTATAACATCAATACGTTTTGCAGCATCTTCTTCGCCCAAAATCTGTCCGCCTAAAAGGCGTCCGCTATTTTTTTCCGCTATGAGCTTAACACAAATATCTTTCGCTCCGGGGTAATAATCTGCCCTTGTCTTACTTTTAATGGTTGCAGTTACGTACTCTATATTTAGTGCCTTAAGTTCTTTTTCCTGCAGGCCCGTACGGGCTACCTCATACTTACATATCTTGCATACCGCTGTACCTACTGCCCCCGGGAAAGTAGCATTTTGTCCTGATATATTGGTGCCTGCTACAAGCCCGGTCTTATTAGCCACGGTACCCAGTGCCACATAAAAGTGCTGCTTGCTTACAAGGTTTAATGTTTCAGTACAGTCTCCCGCGGCCCAAACGTTAGCAACGTTTGTTTGCATTTGCGCATTTACCTTTATGGCATCCTTAACGCCAAGTTCTATTTTACTGCCTTTAAGAAATTCTGTATTAGGTGCAGATCCCATTCCAAGCACCACAATATCTGCAGGAAGTGTTTGATTATTCGTAACAACACCGGTAGCTTTGTTATTGCTCAGTTCAAAGCCCGTAAGCTCCTCATTTAAGTAAAGGGTTACTCCTAATGCCCTAACAGCATCAGATATTACTGCACCCATATCAGGATCGAGGGTAGGCATGACCTGTTCCTGCCGGTTAATCAGCGAAACCTCCATACCGCGCACAAGCATTGCCTCGGCCATTTCTAAGCCTATGTAGCCACCGCCTATAATTACAGCAGTTTTCGGTTTATATTCTCTTATGTATTCTTCTATTTTAATACCGCTTTTTAAGGTAGAAACGCCAAAAATATTATCGGCATCATATCCCGAAATATGTTTTGGGCAATAGGGCTTACCGCCGGTAGCAATAAGCAACTGTTTGTATTCCTGCCAAAACTCAATATTTTCGTCTTTATTTAGTACCCTTATCCTGTTATTATCGGTATCTACTTCTAATACAAGGTGCATGGTTCGTACGTCGATTTTATACTTAGTGCGAAACTCTTGCGGGCTACGCCGTATCAATTCATCTGAAGATGCTACTGTTCCAGATATGAAATAGGGTATACCACATGCAGAGTAGGAGGTATAGTGTGATTTTTCGAAAACAATGATCTCCTTATCAGGATGGTCCCGGCGAACTTTTGATGCGGCCGACATTCCGGCTGCATCGCCGCCTATAATTACCAGCGCGTTATTGGGCATAATACAAAGTTAGTGTATCCTACTAAAGTACGAATTGATTTAATAATAATACTATTTCTAAATTAATTACATAAAAAAAGGCTGCTAATTATAGCAGCCCATTAAGCTTTTGTTTTTATGTCCTGAATTCTTTTTTAATCCGGGCTATATCACGTTTAGTATCCTGTTCTTTAAGGTTTTCGCGTTTGTCATAATTTTTGCGTCCGCGGCAAAGGCCTATCTCAAGTTTGGCAATACCTTTTTCGTTTGTAAATAAACGGAGGGGAACAATGGTAAGCCCCTGATTTTGCACACTTTTTAAAAGGCTTTTAAGTTCCTTTTTGTTCATTAGCAATTTGCGCTCGCTTTTGGGCATGTGGCTAAAGCTTTTGCTAAATGCATATTCTTCTACATGAGTATTAATGGCGAACAATTCATGATTGTGAAATTCGCAAAAACTCTCGGCAATAGATGCCTTGCCCAGGCGTATAGATTTTATTTCAGATCCCGCCAATACTATACCCGCAGTATATCGGTCTATTACTTCGTAATCAAACCGTGCGCGCTTATTTAATATGTTAACCGTTTTCAGCATAAGGATTGCAAAGGTAAGCACAATAGTTTAATGTAGCAATACCCTTAAGAGTACATTATATCTTTACGAGGTCATGGCTTACTTTGTTGCCATTTATGGTTATAATATACAGGTTGCCGTATTCATCCTCAGGGATGTCTTTATATACCTCTTTACCTAAGTACTTATTTATGGTGTTAGGTATTGTGTTGCTATGTCCTACAATAAGCACTTTCTCACCGTTGTGCTTTGATGCAACGTCCAGTAATGAAAGGGTGCCAGGATCATAACGTATAATCTTCATGTTGTAAGTTGTGCCTGGCACAGGTTCTACAGCAGCAACAGAGGCAGGGATAATTGTAGATACAGATCGTTTATAGTTGGTTGTATAAAATGTCTGAATTCGCATTGGTTTGAAATAAGCTGCCCATCTTTGCGCTCTTAGATTGCCTTTTTCAGAAAGATCAGTATCTGAGGTGTCATCTGCTTTTTCTGCATGGCGAATAAGGTAAATGGTTGTCGTGGCTTCCTGGCTCTGTCCGGTAAACGAAAAAAAGCAGGCAATGATGAAGTAAAAGTATTTCATAAGCTTAAAGATTGATTGAGACTTAAATATACATTTTATAATTATTACTTTTACCTAATGGAAAACCTTAAACCTAAAGACCCACTGCACGGCATCACGCTAAAAAAAATACTTGAAGACCTCGAAGCTTTTTATGGCTTTGATACACTTGCAGAATTTATAAACATTAAATGTTTTAAAGACAACCCAAGCATTAAATCCAGCCTGACCTTTTTGCGCAAAACCGATTGGGCACGCAAAAAGGTAGAAGAATTATATATTAAATCACTCCCCAAACTTAATAATCATGGGTAACTTCATGCTATGCCTCAGCTAGTCCTTTCCACTTTTTAATCAGAGTGGCGAAAAAATACATGTAAATTGCCACGAATATAATGTTTAAGCTATACATAGCATCTTCATTATTTAAAAACCATAAATAACCTGGATTCTCATAATTAAATGATGACGCGATAGTCAAATTCTTTAATAAGGAATACAGGAGCGGTATAAATGCAACGCTAATCCACATAGAGATATTAAGTATAATTGCCGATCTACCCTTTTGAAAGCCCATAGTACATTTTGTTGCAAAATATGCAAATAAGAATGCAATTATTAACAACCATATAATAGGAAATCCCTGCTGGCTATTACCCGCAATTGTAAGTCCTCCGGAAATAATAGCTAAAAGCCCCATGCTTACTAATCCTATTAGCCAACTCCTGCCTGACGTAACCCTATAAGAAAAAATGAACATAGATAATACGACACCTATGTATAAAAATACCTTGAGGAGATCTATATCTGCGTCCGGGTTCTCCCAGGCTTCATATATAGTACCATAAGCAGTTGTCAACTGTAATAAGGGCACATAGTACTTTGGGTAGATATAACTGATTCCATTGATTGTTTTACTGCTGCTTAATAATTTATCGGCTTCCCGTTCTAAACCAATTGGAGCTGCTATTTCGTCATATTCCTGAACCTGACCGTATTTTTCAGGAAAACTTTCAATTTTGCCTACAGTCGTAAATTTTGTAAAATCAGGATAGTTATATACAAGGCTTAGCCATTTATCCGGAGTAATATTTGCTTTCAGGTTATGGCTTTTTGCTATCTTTTCAAATTCAGTCATGAGCCATAAAACAGAATCTTTTCGGTTGTCGTGGAGCCAGCCTTTAACCCGAATTTCTGTTAAAGAATCATTCTTTTCGTTACGGTAAGAAAATTTATATAAGTTTTTATTTATAAGCGATGTTAACTCGTAATCCTTACCTTTAAAATTTACTGTTTTAGCTGTAGTATCTTTGTGCTCGCCACCATTCGTCATAAAGTCAGACTGTAGCCCATTGAACGATCCTGAAGTAAATAAAGATGCCATTTTAATTATGTCTGCACGTCTGGAAAACTCTGTTTCTGTAAAATAGCTCCTCGTCCTAACATCTTTCCCATACAGAAAACTACCGGAATATCCGCAGTTAACAATACAAATCATTGCAATAATTAACCATTCTGCATATAAAGAATTACTGTTTTGAGGATAAAATGATTTTAAGGCGTTGTTACGCAGATAGAACACGATCCAACCTATGAAAAACAGAATGCTAATAACAACACCAAAAAACGTTATAACTCCGCTGCTGCCATCATAATCGTATTCCAGTCCTGATTTTGTAAAATCAACCTCTCCCTTAGTATAACCAATGCCGAAAAATAAAAGGTGAATTAGTAGCATTATAACAGTTGCAGGCACAACCCTTATATTCCACAATAGGGGATAATTTAAAAGCAAATAATTTTGAATTTTTTTAAACATGAAGTGTTGGTTTATGATACAAAAAAGCGACGTGTAGAATTTGATATATTTCTAAAATAAGCAAGTGGAATATCCTTGTTTATTATTTCCTGCAAAAAGCTGTTTGCAGTTACATTTCCTGCAAATGTAGCAATATAGGTACCTCCATTATACTGTAATGATAGTAGCCCCAGTGACTGCAGTGCATCGATAAGCTGGCCCTGGTTTAAGGAGCTTTCAAATTCTGCCACAAAATGCTTTTCTTCATCTGTAATAACACTACCCGTAGTATCATGCAGGTTTTTTTGTATGCCGTTCTTTAGAAACACCACCTGATCGGATGTTTTTTCTACTTCGTAGAGCTGCTGCGAACTAAGTACAATACCTAACGGCCTAAATGGCGACTTAGCAATGGCTTTAAAATCTTCCAGCACCGTTTGTTGTGCAAGTATGTCCAGATTAGCAAGTGGTTCGTCTATAAGTAATACACGTGGTTTGCGCAGCAGCATACGGGCTAACTCAAAGCGCATTTTATAACCGGACGACAGGCTTTTCCAGCTTTGCTTTCTAAAAGCCCTTAAGCCGAGTCTCGCAATTATAAGCTCTACAACAAGGTTATTTTCTTCTGGAGAATACCCATAAGAAGATGCCGTGAAAACAAGGTTTTCGTACATGCTGCCTCGCCAGGTGTCGGTACGTTGCGGTATATACACAAGCTTGGTTCTTAAATCGTACAAGTCGTTGTAGTTAAAATTATATTTAATGGCGCCAGATGTTGCATAGAGTTCACCACATAGCAGTCGCAGCAACGTTGTCTTTCCATTACCGTTTTCGCCTACAAGCCCTACAATGTCTCCTTCTTTTAAATCGAGGTTTATCGGCCCTAAAGCAAATGTAGCTGCGTCGTAGGCTTTTTTAACATCTATTGCTTCGAGTATATATTCTTTTTCTTTAACCGGCAGTGCCGAGAGGAAAATTTGGAGTTGATCTAACGCTCCTGATAATTTTAAACCAGTGTCTCCATGTCCCGGATTTTTATCTAACCAGTCCAGTAATTCGTTAGTTTGCCTGTAAAATAATATAGATTGGGTATCGAGAGTAAAATCAATAATCCGTTTTACTGCGAGCGCATGGTCGTTAAATCTAAGAAGGTCGCGTACCTCATTAAGCTGGGTCTGAAAATCATTCATTGATGTTGGTGTAGATGCCAAATATATCGAAATAATGACAACAATTAACAAAAAAAATCTCCCTTTCGAGGAGATTTTAAAACTTGGTATTGCTTCTTATTGTGCAGTAACTACAACCGTTTTAGTAATATAGGCAGGTGTCGCGTCTTTTTGAAACCTTAAGACATAAGTACCTGCAGATGGTGCAGTAAATGTATAAGGCTTGGTGAGTGTTGTTGCAGTAGCGGTGCAATTACACCCGCTGTATTCTACATAAGGTATAATGTCTTTAGGGTATCCGTTAGATTCTACCAAACGGTTAAACGTTCCGCAGGAATTTTCGAGTTTAAAACTCACATTTATTGTAATTGGCCTGTTTACCGCAGTTGTGTCTGGTCCTGCTACTGCATTTGTAAAAGCATAGCCTGAAGAATAGCAGGTGTTTTGGTTGTCGCTCTCTAAACTGCACGCCGCGGTTATACCTGCAAGGATTACTATTACCGCTAAAAACTTAATTTTGATACTTTTCATGAGGAAATTAGTTGTTTGTGCAAAGATGCGATTATAATTAAAAGGTTGCGTTATAAGTAAAATAATTACACGGGTAGAGTTAGCAGTATACTTCGATGCTAAATCCTGATGTATATTTTTCTCCCGAATTTAAAAGTACAATGCCTTCCTTATGAATAAGGTTACCTTTAGTATCTGGCGAATCAGAATAACCCTGCCACGGCTCAATACATAAAAACGGTGCGTTATCTTTAGTCCAGATTCCTAAGTGCGGAAATTTAGAGTTAGATACCTTAAGCAGATTTTCGCTGCCTCGCTTTATTGTAACTTCCCTTGACTGCAGCGACTTAAAAATCAAAGCATCGTTCTCAAACAATTTATAAGCAAGTGGTAAATTGCCATTCTGTAACGGAAGTGTTACAGTTTTATCAGATAGTAAATCGTCTGCAAGTTGAGTACTTACTAACGACTCATCTTTATCAAATTGAAGGCTATAGCTTTTAAAGTCTCCCGGCAATGCAAACGCAGGATGTGCACCTAATGAAAAGGGGAGAGGCTTGTCTCCTTTATTGGTTACAATATATTCAAGTTGCAAACTGCCTTCATGTAAGCTATAAACTAATTCAAGTTCAAAATCAAACGGGTAAACACGGCGTGTATCGTCGTTAGATGTAAGCGAGAATGTTACGGTGCTTTCTGTTTGATTTTTAACTGCAAAGTCGTTATCTCTTGCAAAACCATGCCGGCTCATTGCATGAACCTGACCTTCATACAGGTAAGAGTTGTTTTTAAGCGTGCCTACAATAGGAAATAGCACCGGCGAGTGCTTCCCCCAGTATTTAGCATCACCTTCCCAAATGTATTCTGTTCCTGTAATGCTTTTTAGTGAGTTAAGCTCGGCACCTTTAGAATTTATAATGGCTGTAAGGCGCTGGTTGTTTATGGTAACGTTCAAGGTATAATTTGTTTTATAATGCTATAAATTTATGTTCGGCAAGATCTTTTATTTTTTGCGAGGCCGTTTGCCCAAAGGTAGCACTTTCATCATAATATTTATCTGCTTCTGTAAGAATTGCAAAATCGCCAATTTCGATCCCAAGCCATGTGTAGCCTTCGGAGTCGATTGATAAACTGTAATTGTAACCAATATGTTGTACGCCTTGTTGTTCCCATTCGGGTACCGATAATGAGTATTTTAATGATCGGTTAAGATCGAACTCAACTACGTTAAGTCTTTTTTGCTCCGGCCATTCGATCACCGTTGCAGGATGGATTTCATAATCTCCAAAATCTTCAGGCAATTTATCCCATTGGCGGATATATTCCGGTTTTGTAAGTACTTCCCAAACGCGCGTTGGCGTGGCGTTTATTTTAATGCTGTGTTTTACTACAAGTGATTTGCTCATGGTTATGGTTATTTTGTATGAAAACTAAATTTACCTAAACCTATTTTTTCATGAAAACCATTTAACGTTACTTTAAACCGACCTATGCTACACTCACCTAAAGTAAATCGACTAATACATATCGTGAAGCTAAAAGCAAAGGGTGGACGACTCAGTTTTTTTAATGTGAAGATGCAACATTACAGGCAACATTTATCTTAGCATTATGCAATATATTTGTAAATGAAAGCTTACAGAGGGTGTTAAAGTCATTAACATTACTTACAAAAAGCGTTGCTTTAGTTATCTTAGCATTTATGAAGATATTACAACACACCTTTTTGATAGCAGCAACAGTAGCATTTTTTTCCTGCAGGGAAAATATAAAATCGGTTCCTGAACCAAATAAAGTTGAAATAGCAACAACGACAGAAGATGCGCAACGTGAGTCGATTGTAGCTTTCGCGAAAAAATATATGGGAACCAAATACTGCTACGCAGGTGGTAGCCCACAAAAAGGATTTGATTGTTCAGGCTTTGTAAATTTTGTATTCAAAAACTTTGATATCGAACTTCCAAGGAGCTCTTCAGGATTTACAAAACTTGGGAAGTCGTTAAAACCGGAAGAATTTAAAGTAGGGGATGTCCTTGTTTTTTACGGTTACAAAGACAACAAATCTGTTGGCCACGTTGGTATCGTTTATGAAGCTAATGGTATGAAATCTAAATTTATACACGCATCATCCGGCAAGGAGATGGCTGTAACGGTAAGTGAGCTTGGCAGTGACATGTACACCCGACGATTTTATCGATGTATAGATCCGCTAAAACTTTAATCACGATATCAATAAATTACTATTCTATACAATAAAGAGAGGTTACTCCTGAACGGAATAACCTCTCTTTAGTTCCTGCATTCAACTCTTACTTAGCAGCGTAAAGTAAACCTGATAATCTATCATCACGTTTATAAATATCTTCAAAAAACGCCACATTTCCATTTTCATCTGCCCATGCAGTAAAATAAGCAATGTATACAGGTATTTTCTTTTTAAGTACATATGTACTTTCTTTGCCTGCATTCATGGCTTTATCTACTTTGGCAGCATTCCAGTTACCGTCCTGCTTTGTAATCATAATGGCAAGATCGCGGGCTTTTTCTACACGAACACATCCGTGGCTAAAAGCTCTCTCGTCTTTATTAAAAAGGCTTTTTGCAGGTGTATCGTGAAGGTAAATGTTGTTAGTATTAGGAAACATAAATTTTACTTTACCTAACGAGTTTTGTCCGCCCGGTTTTTGGCGTACCATGTTACCGTTCCATTCCATATTATGTTTGGCAAGGTAGTTTGGGTCTTTGGCAATGCCGGGCTTAATTTCTTTATTTAATATACTTGTTGGAATATTCCAATAAGGTGCAAAGTTTAAATAGCTCATTTGGCCGCTAAATACTACCGTTTTGTTAAGTTCTTTACCCACAACAACCTTAGAGGTAAACACAGGTTTGCCGCTTTTAAAGTACACAAGTCTGTAAGACGGTATATTCACCGCGATCACCTCCGGAGCTTTATCCATTTTTGGAGATATCCATCTGCAGCGCTCCATGTTAATAGAGATTGCTTTTATAAGCTGCGCAACAGGCATATTCATCTCTGCAATGATCGATGGACCTATTTTACCATCAAATTCCCGGTTATGTTTGGCTTCATAAGCTTTAAGTCCTTCATTAAGGTCACCATCAAACACTGATTTGCCGGAGTCACTTTTAAGGTAACCTTCAAGCATAAGGCGTTTTCGTATCTGTACAATTGCCGCCGCCGAATCGCCTTCTTTTAGCGATTTTACTCCTTCGCTAAGAGCAATGGTTCCCCAGCCGCCTTTCTTTTCAATTTCACGATATTTCTGTAATCCTTTTCGAAGATTATAATATTGGCTAAAAAGTTCTGACTCGTCGCGCTTAATTAGCTTTGGGTCTTTCATTAAAGTATCAAGGTAAGCAACATAGTCTACACGGTCACGGGGAAGGTACCATCCGGTTTGCTTACTTTTACTTGGGTCAAGCCCTTCAAGTACTTTTTTAGCATAGAAAAAATACATAGAGCTAATAAGAAGCTCACTATCTGTATCAGGTTTGCTTTTAGGATCGTCAAAAACCTGATTAAGCTCATCTTTATAAGGTACTTTCACTTCGAGCCCCTCATTGTCGAGCTGGTTTACCTTATTATGTACAACATCTGCAAACTCAATTAGCCCTCCTTTATCCTGCCATACATAGTGCGTATGCTTAGAATATAGAGTTCTAACATCTTTTTCAAATTGCTTAAAATCAGGGTGTTTCTGGAAGAAAGAAGCGATTTTTGTAGTGTCTAAAGGTATTGTAGCCTCATCATGATCATGAACTTCCGTACCGTCTGTTACATCTCCATCCTTCTTTTTGTTACAGGATGAAACGAGTAAGGTGCACCCTAAAATAAAGGCTATTATTACATTGGTCTTTTTCATTGCGTTTGTTATTGTTTGTTTTGCGTTAAAAGTAGGAAAAAAACTATCACATAGTTTTCCATTATACATTCTATAGGATAGGTTTAACTAACAATTATGAACGTTATAAAATTGTCTTAATGCATCATTACTCAACTTAAAATTCGATAATTTTATATAAAACAATGTATTATGAGCAGTTTTACGACACTAATAAACAGTCCTGAGCCGGTACTTATAGACTTTTTTGCTACATGGTGCGGCCCTTGTAAGGTAATGGCACCCATACTAAAAGAAGTAAAAGAAAACATGGGCGACAAAATAAAGATTATAAAAGTAGATGTAGATAAAAATCAGGCACTAATGTCTACGCCGCAGTTTCAGGTGAAAGGTGTGCCTACACTGATGCTTTTTCAAAACGGACGAATGCTTTGGAGACAGTCAGGGGTAGTGCCTAAAGAAGATATTATACGAACGATCAATACGCATGTAAAGTGAATTGAGCTACACTGTTAAATACAATGCAGCTCAATCTAAAATATTAATTAAAAGGTTAAGACGGTTCCTGTTGGCTAAGGCAATGAAAACTACCAAGCCCCCAAATAAGATCGGTCGAATCAATGCCCACTATCTCGCGGGTTTTGAAGCAATCTTTCAAAATATCCAGCGCCTTTGCATCGTTTTCGCTATCGCGGAACGTAGGAACAATAACCGTTTCGTTTGCAACATAAAAATTTGCATAAGATGCAGGCAGTCTCTGGTCTTCGTATATAACAGCTTTAGGCATAGGCAACTCTATGACATTAAGCTGCTTGCCATTCTCAAGGCGCATGGTATGCAGGCTTTTTAAATTTTCCTGAAGCAGTTCGTAATTGTCATCATTTTTGTCATGTTCTACAACGGTAACAACAGTATCACCGTTTACAAAACGGGTAATATCATCAATGTGCCCATCGGTATCATCACCAACAATTCCGTCTCCAAGCCAAAGAATATGCTCAACACCGTAGTATTGTATTAAGTATTCTTCAATTTGCGACTGCGATAAATGTGGGTTTCGGTTTTTATTTAATAAACATGCAGTAGTTGTAAGTAAGGTACCTTTGCCGTTAAACTCTACGCTACCACCTTCCATCACAATACCCGGATTAAATACTTTAAGACCTAAAGCCTCACCTATGCGGGTAGGTATAACATCGTCCAGGTCATAAGGAGGGTATTTATCTCCCCATGCATTATAGCCCCAATCAACAATAGCTTTTTCATTCGTATTCCGGTTTACCAAAAACGCTGGCCCATGGTCACGGCACCATGCATCGTTAGTAGGATGTACGTAAAATGAAATTTCATTTAACCTCGCCCCGGCAACAAGCGGCGCAAATTTCTCAATTTCAGATAAGGCAAACATCTGCATGGAGGTATCGCCTACATTGATGCAAACTTTTTGGTGGCGCGAAACGTGCAATATAAATTCGCAATATGGCTTATAAATAAGGTGCAGTTTTCCCGGCCAGGACGCCTCCTTGTGTGGCCATGAAAGCCAAAGAGCACGCTGTTTTTCAAATTCTGCCGGAAAATGGAACCCAAGAGATTTGGGAGTATTTGCTATATCTAATATCATTGTAAAATGTAAACAAATTATGAATAACCGCTTATTAATCTTCGTCTAAGTAGCGTTTTGTAATAGGCTGGTAGCTGTCGATCCTACGGTCGCGAAGAAACGGCCAGTGTGTGCGGTAATGATCGGTAGCATTGGTGTCAATATCAACAACGGTGGTTTCTTCATTGTCATGAGATCCTAAATATAGCAATTTACCCTGTGGGTTAGCTACAAAGCTGCCACCCCAAAATTTCATATCGCCATCCTGCTCAAAGCCTACACGGTTTACACTAACAACGTGAACGCCGTTTGCAACAGCATGCGAACGCTGAATGGTTTGCCATGCATCATATTGTTCTTTATTAGTGTCTTCGTCCTGACTTGTCGCCCATCCAATAGCAGTAGGGTAAAACATGACTTCTGCACCCATAAGCGCCGTAATACGGCTTGCTTCAGGATACCATTGATCCCAGCATATAAGCACACCAATTTTAGCAAACTTAGTCTGGAACACTTTATAGCCCAGGTCGCCGGGGGTAAAATAAAATTTTTCGTAAAAAGCCGGATCATCCGGTATGTGCATTTTTCGGTATTTGCCAAGATAAGTACCGTCTGCATCAAGTACGGCAGTAGTATTATGGTATAAACCTTCAGCACGTTTTTCAAATAACGATGCGATTATAACAACATTTAGCTCTTTAGCTACCGCACTAAGCGTTTCGGTAGATGGGCCGGGTATAGCCTCTGCAAGCTTAAAGTTCTCATAATCCTCTACATCGCAAAAATATAATGAGGTAAACAACTCCTGTAAACATACTATATTAGCACCATTTGCAGCAGCATTACGTATCTCTTTAATTGCTTTATCCATATTAGGCTGCTTGTCCTTAACGCAGCTCATTTGTACCAATCCAATTTTTACTTTTCCCATGACAGTTACATAAAATTTAAGCTGCAAATTTACTAAAAAAAGTTGACTTTTTTAGTGCGGCATTATTACGCTTTACTTAACCGGTAATAAGGGATTTGGGTGTGTGCCGGCTCAAAATTCTACGATTAAAAGTTAGGCTTTCAGTTGATATGTATTACTTAAAATTACTTGTCGAGATAGTCTTTAAATTCATCTTTAACAGAATTGTAGCGCTTTGGTGCAATTTCTCCGTCCCCGTTTACAATCACATAGGTTGGATATTCATAAATACCTAAAGTGCTGGCAGGATTATTATTAATGGCATCTATTTGCTTGTAGTTTAACCAGTTATAATTATGTTCATCAAGATAATTGTGCCAGTCAGCATACTGTAAATCTGTCGAAATCCCTACTACAACAATATCACGGTTTTTAAAATCATCAAGCCGCCGCTGTATTAATTTGTGGTCTGCTACGCAAGGTTTGCATTTAACAAACCAAAAATCGAGCAGACATAGCTTTTCATTTTGGGCGTCGGGTCTAATTGTATCTCCTTCTCTTCCTAATAAAATAAAAGATTGTAAATCGAATCTTTTTAAATTTATAATTTGTAACAGGTTCTTGTGCACTGCCATAACAGAATTTTTAACATCATCATCCTGTTTACTGATTATTGAATATAGTTTTTTAAGATTCTTAGGTTTAGATCTATTATACGATAAATAATTTGCTGAAAACAAATTCGAGAAACTATTATTAAAATTTTGACGGATTTTTTTTAACAGATATTCATTTCTGTAGGTACTGTCCTGACTTTTATCAAATTTGTCCAACTCTTTTAAAAGGGAGAAATACTCATAGTAAATGGGGGAATCAATTACAGTATCAATAATTACTGCGTTTCCTGTAAAATGCAGTTTAATTTTTGGCTCACCGTTTGTGAGCCATAACTCTTTATCATTTAGATAAGGCCTCCCATTTATATAAAAGGCAATCTTATAAAGATGTGGAACATTTCTGTTAAAATGAGCGGTAATTTTTGGCTTGTCACTAAAAGATTTCCAATTTTCAAATTCGGCATCTGTAACAATAACACTATCTGCCCTGGTAGCTGAAGTAATTTCAATATCAATTATAGTTCCCTTAGATTTAATCGACCTTTCCTGCGACAGATTTTCTTCTTTACATGAGAAAAGAACCGAAAATACCAAAACGACCATAATTTTTATCATAACTCAACATCTTATCTGATAGTGCGTTAAGTTATAAAAAACTACAAAACGTTTTTCATTTTAGCGATAATTTCTTTCAGGCAAAGATTGTTGATGCTCCCCTCATGAGTATGCCTGGTCGCTTTAGGCGATTTAAATGTACCATTATCTACTTGTTCGCCTACTATTTTATAAGCATCCCTAAACGGTACACCTGCAGAAACCAGTTCGTTTAGGCTATCTACGGTAAAAAGGTAATCGTACTTTTTATCATCCAGTATATGTTCGTTAACCCTAATTTCTTTAGTAGAGTAAACTGCCATTTCGAGGCATGACTTTAAAGTTTGTAATGCCGGGAACAATCCTTCTTTCAGCAACTGGAACTCCCTGTGATAACCGCTTGGCAAATTATTGGTAATAAGTGTTAACTCATACGGTAATGCCTGGATTTTATTGCACTTTCCGCGTATAAGTTCAAAAATATCCGGGTTTTTTTTATGGGGCATTATGCTGCTACCGGTTGTTAAGTGCTGTGGCAGGCTTATAAAATTAAAATTCTGGCTAAGATACAGGCAAATATCCATTGCCAGTTTAGATAAAGTTCCTGCTACCGATGCCATTGCAAAAGCAGCCGTTTTCTCGGTTTTGCCACGGCTCATTTGTGCCGCAACCGAATTGTATTTTAGCGTTGCAAAACCCATTTCCTGCGTGGTAAAAGTCCGGTCGATAGGGAAGGAGCTGCCGTATCCGGCCGCCGATCCCAGTGGATTCTGATCAGCCACAGTGAGTGCAGCGTTAAGCATAGTTACGTCATCAATCAGGCTCTCTGCATATGCCGAAAACCACATCCCGAAAGACGAGGGCATAGCTACCTGAAAATGCGTATAACCCGGTAAAAGAATATGTTGGTATTGTTCGCTTAATGTAATAAGCAAATCGAACAGTTCTTTTACCTGTGCCTTAATAGTTAGTAACTCAGCCTTTACATAAAGATGAACATCAGTCAAAACCTGGTCGTTACGGGATCGCGCTACATGAATTTTTTTACCGGTATCACCTAATTTTTCAATAAGCAAATATTCTACCTTACTATGCACATCTTCAAAAGAATCTTCTATAGTAAACTCACCATTTTTAATGTCCTCTAAAATGCCCTGTAAAACAGCTACCAGATCGCCGGCTTCCTGAGAACTTAACAATCCTGTTTTTCCAAGCATTTTAGCATGGGCCATTGAGCCTATAACATCATACTTGGCCAGTACAAGATCGAGTTCGCGGTCATTGCCCACAGTAAATAAATCGGTTTTTTTATCGGTAGGTATGCCTTTTTCCCAGAGTTTCATTTAATTATTTTGTCGGTTATTTGCCAGAAAGTATAAACTCACTCTCTAATTCAAGTATGGATTTTTTCTTATTGCTTAAAAGGGCAAGGATTTGATTATTGGTCAAACCCTTATAGTAATAATCTAAATATCTAAAGTAAACTTTTCCCTCGACGATATTATTATCAAAATTATTTTTAGCAACATTGGTTTCAATATCAGGTTGTTGAACATCATTTGTATTTAAAACTAAGTTTAGCCGCTTTAAAATATCTTTATCCTTTAGAATACCTTTTAAATTTTCGGAGTACATCTTAGCAAAATGAATAAATTTCTTTCCTTTAGTTGAATATTGACCGTTTTCGTCGAAAAAAATTTCCGAGCTATTATCGCGTATTTCGGACTCAACTGAGTCTAAATAATCCAGATAATCCTGAGTTAATTCATTATATAAAGTTATTTCTTTAGAGTCCTTCTTTGAATTAATTTTATCTATGATACTGCCTTTTAAAATTTCACAATACTGTTTATTTTCACTTATAATTATTTCGTAAGTCAATTCACACTCATTGTTTAATGGCTTATCATGCCCGCACGAAAGTGTAAGGCAACAAAGTAAGAGAAAAGCAAATCTACCCATATACAATTTAATCATGGTTTATAAATACTTCTTTTTTATATTTTAAAAAATTCGTTAATATGCAAATATACAGCTCTATACCCTCTTCAATTTCTTTAATATATATAAATTCGTCAGCACTGTGCGAACGTGGAGAGTAACCCGGCCCCAGCTTAAGTGACTGGCAGCTTAGTACCGATTGGTCGGACAATGTTGGCGAACCGTACGTTGCCCTGCCTAATTCTATCCCTGCCTGCACAAGTGCGTGTTCTTTAGATATTGATGATGAGTTAAGATGTAATGAACGCGGCGTCACGTTTGCTTTACTGCCCAACTCATTTTTAATAATTTCCAATACCTCCGGATTATTATAGCAGTCGTTTACACGAACATCTACAACAAGTTGACATTCAGCTGGAATTACATTATGCTGTTTACCGGCATGTATGCCTGTAACGGTCATTTTTATAGGCCCTAGAACATCTGAAACTTTCTCAAAACGATAATCCCTGAACCATTCTATAACAGGGATAGCGTTGTAAATAGATACATCATCATTAGGATGTGCAGCGTGCCCCGGAGTTCCCTCAACCACCACATCAAGCACTAACAGGCCTTTCTCGGCAATGGCAAGCTGCATCTCGGTAGGTTCGCCCACAATGGCACAGTCCAATTCGGGCAGGTGTTTTAATACGCTATTCAGTCCGTTTTGTCCGCTGCTTTCCTCTTCAGCCGATGCTACCATAACAAGATTATACGGCAGGTTTTCCGCCTCATAAAAATACGTGAACGTTGCTAATAACGAAACTAAGCAACCACCGGCGTCATTGCTTCCTAAGCCAAATAGTTTCCCGTCTTTCTCAGTAGGTTCAAACGGGTCTAATGTGTAACCCTGATTAGGTTTTACAGTATCATGGTGCGAGTTAAGCAGGAGAGTAGGCTTTGCCTTGTCAAAATACTTATTAAACGCCCAAAGGTTATTATTTTCCCTTTCAAAACGAATAGTATTATTAGTAAACCAGGCATCAATCAGTTCTGCTGTATGTTCTTCTTCAGATGAAAATGAAGGTGTAGCAATAAGCTGTTTCAGCAGGCTTATTGCTTCTTGTGTTAATGTATGTATAGATTTGCCACTCATTCAGTTAATATTTGATCAGGCAGTTACCAGGGTAAAAATGCGATTATCCTTCTTTAGCATTTCCGGGCTTCCTATGCCAATTTGCGAAACCCCGCTGTGTAAAGCGTTAAAGCAATTTTCCAGTTTAGGTAACATGCCCGAATGGATTACTTTTTGCTCACGAAGATCGCGGTACGCTTCAAAAGTAAGGTTTTTTATAACAGATTCCTCATCGTTCGCATCCATCAACACTCCTTTTTTCTCGAAGCAATATAACAGGTTTACACTAAAGTAATTACTGCAGGCGACAGCGAGGGTGCTCGCAATAGTATCGGCATTGGTATTAAATAATTGTCCTTTAGCGTCATGCGTAATAGCGCTAAATACAGGGACTACATTCTGAAGTAATAGAAGCTTTATTAAATCGGCATTAACCGCAATAACATCTCCAACAAAACCGAAATCAACAGCAGTATTTTTTCTTCTTTCAGACAATATCAGGTTACCATCTGCTCCTGTAAAACCCATAGCGTTATTTTGTAGTGCCTGCAATCTTGCAGTTACATCTTTATTGATAAGGCCGGCATAGGTCATTACTGCAACATCCAGCATGGGCTTATCTGTAATACGCCTTCCTTCATGAAAAATCGCTGTAATATCAAGCTTCTCAGCAATTTTTGTGGCTATTTTACCACCACCATGTACCAGCATTTTGTATCCCTCCAGTGCGGCAAAATCAGCTAAAAACGCAGTTAATGCTAAGTCATTATCTATGACATTACCGCCTATTTTTACTACCGTAAGCTGTGGTTTACTCATCGTTAAGTATTTTAGTAAGTATTGCCTGTGCAGCAAATGTTCGGTTATTAGCCTGCGGAATAACTATAGAGGCATCGCTGTCTAAGACACCGTCGGTCACGATCATATTGCGGCGCACAGGAAGGCAGTGCATAAATTTGCCGTTATTGGTTAACGCCATTTTTTCTGTGGTTACCGTCCACGACGGGTCTTTACTTGTAATTTGTCCGTAATCTATATAGTTACTCCAATTTTTAGCATAAATGAAATCAGCATCTTTAAATGCTTCATCCTGATTATGTGTAATGGCTACGCCTGCAGTAAATTCAGGATTCAATTCGTACCCTTCTGGATGCGTAATCACAAAATCAACATCTGCCTTTTTCATTACTTTTACAAAAGAGTTTGGCACCGCGTGTGGCAAAGCTTTAGGGTGCGGGGCCCATGTTAGCACCACTTTTGGCCTCGCCACAGTTTTGTATTCCTCAACAGTGAGCGCATCGGCTACAGCTTGCAAAGGGTGCTCTGTAGACCCTTCTAAACTTATAACCGGGACAGAAGCATATTTTTTAAACGAATTGATAACCTGCTCTTCTTCATCCTTTTGCTTGTCAGTAAGTGAAGGAAAGCTTCGCACCGCAATGATGTCGCAATACTGAGAAACCACCTGTGCTGCTTCCTTAATATGCTCGGCCTTATTACCATCCATAACCACACCGTCTTCAAATTCTAACAACCAGCCTTCGGTATTCAGGTTCATTACAATGGCATTCATCCCCAGGTTAAGTGCAGCCTTTTGGGTGCTAAGCCTTGTCCTTAAACTTGGGTTAAAAAACAACAGCCCAAGGGTTTTATTTTTACCAATTTCCTGATTAGAAAAAGGAGCCGCCTTGATGGCTTTAGCTAACGATACAAGTTCGTTAAGATCCTGAATATCATCAACAGAAGTGAAGTTTTTCATTAATGTGTTTATTTAATCTTTATTGATTGTAATATTCTGATGCAAGCTTTAGCGAGTTAAGATAATCGTTATCAAACTCTATAGTCCTTATTTTATCAACTTTAAACTTTCTTTCTCCTATCCATTTTGCGCGGGTGTCAATCCATTCAATCCTAATATTTTTATCATTTATAGCAATTAACCTGCCTGGGTAGATTGCCTTTTTAGATTTTTCGGTAAATGCGAACATTCCGTATCTTGAATCGAGATGTCTAAAAATTTCCTGGATATTATCTAACGGTATCTTCTTATCATAAACAGGGGTAATATCTTTAAGGCTAATCACGGCCTCGGTAAACTCTTCAACTTCATCCTGGTACACCTCGTTAATACGCTTATTCTTTACTATCGTATAGCCGTCAAGAATATAGTCAGCCGGATTTGTCCTGAGTAATATCCAGCTTTCAGAATAGTCCAGAAGAAATCCCGAAACAATATCCTTCCTGTCTGAAAATTCGATCGAGATCAGCTTCATTAAATAGATATCCAGTTTTCCTTGGATCTTCATAGCCATTTTTTAAGAATTCAAAGCTTTCTTTAATCCCGCAAAAAATACGTCTACATCCTCCTTAGTTATAGAGAGTGGCGGCAATATGCGCAGCAGGTTTTTTTGAGACGCATTGCCCGTAAAGATAAATTGCTCATAAATAAGCTTTTTACGAAGCTCTGTTACATCAAAATCAAATTCAAGACCCAGCATTAAGCCACGCCCTTTTATGTTTTGTACTTGGGGTATCTGTGCCGCAAGTTCCTTAAAGTAAGCACTAATACTATTTACATTATCTATAAGGTTTTCTCTTTCGATTATATTTAATACTGATAGCGCCGCGGCAGAAGCTAAGTGATTACCCCCAAAGGTTGTACCCAGTAAACCGTAAGACGCTGTAAACTTTGGCGATATTAGAATGCCACCAACAGGGAAACCGTTTCCCATGCCTTTAGCCAGAGTTATAATATCCGGCTGAATGTCGTGGTGCTGGTGCGCAAAGAATTTACCCGATCGCCCGTAACCACTCTGTATCTCGTCCAATATCAGTACCACATCATTAGCTTCACAGGTTTTTGCTACCGCCTGAAAAAAGTCGGTAGTTCCCTGGTCTAAGCCGCCTACGCCTTGTATACCTTCAATAATTACGGTACATACATCGCCTTTGGCAATTTCAGTATTTAGTGCATCAATGTCATTCAACGGAAGAAAAACTACTTCATGACCTGCGTTTAGAGGTGCAACTATAGATGGATTATCGGTAGCTGCAACAGCCGCCGATGTACGGCCATGAAATGCTTTTTTAAATGCTATGACTTTCTTTTTCTTATTGTGAAACGAAGCCAATTTTAAAGCGTTCTCATTAGCCTCTGCACCAGAATTGCACAAAAACAAGGTATAACCAGGATAGCCGGAAAGCTGTGTAAGTTTAGCACCAAGGGCTTCCTGCAGTGGGTTTTGTATGGAGTTAGAATAAAATCCTATCTTACCAACCTGCTCAGTAATTGCCTGAACATAATCAGGGTGGGAGTGCCCTGCAGAAATTACACCATGTCCCCCATAAAAGTCAAGGTATTCCTGGCCTTCATCGTCCCACACTTTTGCGCCCAGTGCTTTAACCGGGGTAATATTGTATATAGGGTATACATTAAATAAACTCATCTTTGTATTGATTGTTTACTATCCACAAGGTTTTAAATCATGCAGATTTAATTAGTTATTTATCTTTCGCAGCTCAAAGGTTAGAAAAACCTTTGAGAAAATTAAAATCCTGCTGCTTTTAGCCTTAATCCGGTCATTTCTTCCAGTCCGAACATCAGGTTCATGTTTTCAATTGCCTGGCCACTTGCGCCTTTTACAAGGTTATCTATTACAGATGTTATTAGTAAGTAATTACCTTTTTGCTCCAGGCTTATAAAGCAGTTATTTGTTTGTAAAGCCAGCTTAAGGCTAATACTATCTGTAGTTACTTTTACAAACGGTTCACTTTTGTAGTAATCTTTGTAGAGCGTGACAACTTCATTAAAATCGGCAGGCAGTTTAGTATACAGGGTTGCAAAAATGCCACGGGTAAAATCGCCACGGTTAGGTATAAACAATAGCTCTTCATCAAACCCTGTCTGTGTCAACTCCAGGCTCTGAATGATCTCGCCCAAATGCTGGTGCTCAAATGCCTTATAATGCGACATGTTATTGGTACGCCACGGATGGTGCGAAGTGGGTGAGGGCATAACCCCTGCACCTGTACTACCCGTTGTTGCATTTATATGTACAGTATCCCTCAACAGTTTGTGTTTTGCTAACGGAAGCAGGGCTAATTGTATTGCCGTAGCAAAGCACCCCGGGTTAGCAATATACTGCGCTGCTTTTATAGCTTCACGATTCAGTTCGGGCAATCCATATACAAAGGTTTTGCCATTAAAGACAGCATCTTTTGCAAGGCGAAAATCATTACCGAGATCTATTATTCTGGCATTCGCCGAAAAAGGATGTTCCTGCAAAAACGATATCGATTTACCATGTCCTAAACATAGAAAAACTACATCAACATCAGGGTTAACGGTGTCGGTAAAGTTTAACTCAAGAGTGCCATATAGGTCGTCATGGACTAAAGCCACAGCGCTGCCGGCATTCGTGGTGCTGTACACAAAATCGATATTAGCCTGCGGGTGGTTAACCAGTAAGCGTAATAATTCGCCTGCTGTATAACCCGATCCGCCTATAATGCCAATGTTAATCATATTTTTCGTTGTTAACCTGTGCGTAGATATTTTGGGCGTTGCCCATTATTTTAATAAAGCCTTTGGCATCATTTGCTGTCCAGGCATTATTAACTTCGCCATACTGGCCAAATCCTGTATTCATTAAGTCGTGAGCCGACTCAATTCCGTCAAGCGTGAAATGATATGGTTTAAGCGTAACGGTTACAGTTCCGGTAACGGTTTTCTGGGTGTCTTCAAGAAACGTTTCTATGTTGCGCATCACAGGGTCGAGGTACTGCCCTTCATGAAACAACATTCCGTACCAGTTGCCCAACTGCTCTTTCCAGTACTGCTGCCATTTACCTAATGTATGTTTTTCAAGCAGGTGGTGCGCTTTAATAGTAATTAATGGCGCAGCGGCCTCAAAGCCCACGCGGCCCTTAATACCAATAATAGTATCGCCCACATGGATATCTCGGCCAATAGCATACGCCGATGCCAATTTTTCCAGTTTTTGAATGTTTGCCGATGGTTTCTCAAATTCACCATCTAAACCTATAAGTTCACCCTTCTCAAAGTGAAGTGTAACTTTGCTTTCTTTTATCTTTATTAGTTGGGACGGATAAGCACTTTCCGGCAACGGCTGCGACGATGTAAGTGTTTCTTTGCCACCTACGCTCGTTCCCCAGATACCTTTATTAATCGAGTATTGCGCTTTTTCCCACGAGTATTCCACTCCATTTTTTTGCAGGTATTCTACTTCCTGCTGGCGTGTTAGTTTAAGGTCACGAATAGGAGTAATTATTTGCATTTCAGGAGCAATGGTCTGGAAAACAAGATCAAAACGAATCTGGTCATTACCTGCGCCGGTACTGCCGTGCGCAATAGCGTCGGCACCCACGCTTTTTGCATAGCGTACTGTCTCTAAAGCCTGGAAAACCCTCTCAGCACTTACAGATAGGGGGTAGGTATTATTTTTTAAAACATTGCCATACACCAGGTATTTAATAGCTTTATCGTAGTACTTGTCTATTATGTCAAGATTAATGTGGTGGGCACTGCCCAGTTCGTAAGCACGTTTTTCTATGGCACTAAGTTCTGCCTCATCAAACCCGCCCGTGTTTATAAGTATGGTATGTACCTCATACCCCAAATCGTTTTTAAGATACTTAAGGCAATAAGACGTATCTAATCCGCCGCTGTATGCCAAAACTAATTTTTTACTCATGGTCTTTGTCTTTTTTAAGAAATAATGTCTGCTTGATGCTTTTTAGCCTCGCCAACACTTTTTTGTTAAAGGTATATTGATCTTCTTCTTCGTTTTTCTTTTCAGCAGGGTCGTAGAGCATTCCGGTACACAGGCACATTTTGTAATCTTTGCGTTGCAGGATGTCAAAATTATTACAGCCGCTGCAACCATTCCAAAATGTAGGATCGTCGGTCAGCTCGCTAAATGGCACCGGTTTGTATCCAAGGTCAGAGTTAATTTTCATGACAGCAAGGCCGGTTGTTATCCCAAATATTTTGGCGCCGGGATATTTTTCCTGAGAATAGTTAAAAACCTTTGTCTTTATCTTTTTAGCCAAACCGTGATTACGATAATCAGGATGCACGATAAGGCCGGAGTTAGCAACATACTTGCCGTGAGACCAGCTTTCTATATAGCAAAATCCTGCAAAGTTACCATCGGCAACAGCAATAATGGCATCACGTCCTTCCATTTTTTTAACAATATATTCAGGCGACCTCTTGGCAATTCCTGTACCGCGCTGTATAGCGCTTGCATACATGGTGTCGCAAATTTCCTGGGCAAACTTGTAGTGCTCCTCTCGGGCTATTACAATAGATATATTCATTTCGGGGAAAGAGAAATAAATGATGTATAAATAGGGAACTAATAGTGGTGTATGAACTGGGCCAACCCGTTCTTTATATAAATTACCTTACGGCCTGACAAACTTCGGGCTCGGGAGGGCATTAAGGTTACTTATAAAACCATGGTCCGTTAGAGATGACCCAATAAAAATAACAGGTGTTGTTTTCAATGCAATAAAAATAAAAGTGAATATTCTGGCTAAAAACTTTTGCGGCATATTATAGCCGCACCATCCGGCAAAGTACCGGGGTGTTAGTGCGCGACATAGCGTTACTATGTAATTCATTTTTATTCATGGTTGCAAATGTAAATCATTTATGAAAAACATTGTCGTTTTTTAAGCAAAAAAATTAAATTTCACTAATAAGCCCCTCAAAGTTAAATCCTAACCGTGAATTTGTCGTACTAAATCGTATGAAATAGTCTTTTATATGGGGGTGTTTATAAGTATCTTGCAAAACATTAAAATTTTACCTGCCTTTAGAACCTGTTTCTTTTAGGAAAAAGCAAACAATGATGGCAAGCGCTGTCCCATAAACCCAAAAAAGTCCTGCTGAACGAAAATGCTCTTCATGATCGATAGTGGTAGAGAGGCTTTTGCCGTATAAATAATTAAACAAAGGCCCTAATAAAGATGTAACGCCAAACGTAAGAAAATTAATCGTGCCTGTGGCGCTTCCTTTAACTTTGTCTGGATTTGCTTCTTTAATGATAGAGTAAGGTATCATTGCTGCACCAGATGCCATACCCATTGTAAACATGGTAATGTATGGTGCCATTAAATTAGGTAAATATATAAGCTGAAGTAAACTAAGTATCATAACCGATGCGCCCCCCATAATAACCGGTTTTCTTCTTCCAATTTTATCAGCGATTCCGCCAAGTACCGGACAACCTACAGCCCAGCCTAACGGCACAATTGCACAGGCAAGTGTTGCTGTACTAAAATCTAAATGCCTGCCTGTCTGGAAAAATGCAACTCCCCAGGTCATTGCAAAAATTGTAGTGGGAGCAAAGAGCAGTCCTGATACCAGGCCGGATAGATAGCTTTGCGGATTTGAGAACACAATTTTATAAGGAGAGAATAAGCTTTGTTGTTGTACATTAGTATTTACCGCAATTTTTTCCTGCGGAATTATGTAGACTGTGAGTGTGCCAATGACGAACGCAAACACACCCAGAATAATCCAGAAATGCATTAACGAGAGGCCATTTTGCAATAATGGTGCTGCTAAAAACTGCCCTGCCGAGCCGCCAAGCATCCCAAGGCTTTGTGTAGCACCAATAGCCGTAGCCAGTTTGCTTGCCGAAAATGCCCTTACTGCAATATATACACACGCCGGAAATGCCATTGCAGATCCTGCTCCCTGCAATAATCTGCCAATGTAGCCAGGGTAATATCCGGCAATGGTAAACAGGAGACAGCCTAAACCCAATACTAAGGCTCCGCCAAAAAGGGGATATTTAGCACCGGCTCTGTCTAAAGCCATCCCGGCAGCAAGGCTCGTTATAGAATAGGTAATGTAATAAGCCCCTATAATGGTACTAACACCACTGGCAGATGTAGAGAACGCCTCCCTGAGTTGGGGTATCATGATGCTGGGGGCAGACCGCACCGCATACTCTAAAAAATAGAATAGCAGGCCAAGTATCCAGGCAATTACAAAAGGGTTAATTCCTTTTTTAGAAGATATATCAGAATTCATTATAACATTGTTTCTATGTGAAACAATAAAGTTACAAACTGATTATTATAAAATAATCATAAATTTAAACTATAGGACATTAAATGAGAATACCGTAAATATAGCCAAATTAAAATACAGAGTATCAAGTTATAATCGAGAATAACTGCCGACTCAAGTATGTAAAGTTAAGCCACGAATTACCATAACTCATAGATTAAAATGAGAATTAGGGCAATTCGTGGCTAACTACTATTATTTTATAATTTATTTTTAGTAAAAGGAGGCAAAAGTTTACTGCAAACTTCGCCAAATCCTATACGTGTGGTTCCGTTTTCGCAATGACCACGCATAATTACTGTATCGCCATCATTTATAAACTTACGTTCGCTGCCATCGTTAAGTTTTACAGGATTTTTACCGCCCCAGCTTAGCTCCAGCATAGACCCAAAACTATCTGGTGTAGGGCCGGATATTGTGCCGCTACCCATAAGGTCGCCACTATTAATTCGACAGCCATTTATAGTATGGTGTGCCAGTTGCTGGCTCATACTCCAGTACATATACTTAAAGTTAGAGTTGCTCACAACGGTTTCCTGGCTGTCTTCCGGCTCAATGGCAACCTGCAGCTTAATATCAAATGCATGTTTACCCTGCTGCTGTAAATATTCCATAGGCTGAGGGTCCTGTTGTGGTCCATCGGTACGAAACGGCTCTAACGCATCGAGAGTTACGATCCAGGGCGACATCGACGATGCAAAATTCTTTGCTAAAAATGGCCCAAGTGGTACGTATTCCCATTTCTGGATATCGCGCGCACTCCAGTCATTAAATAGTACAAGTCCAAAAATATGTTCTTCTGCTTCCTCTACAGGTATTGTTTCGCCCATAACATTGGCATCGGTAGTAATAAACGCCATTTCAAGCTCAAAATCGACCAACTTAGACGGTCCAAACACAGGCAGGCTTTCGCCGTTAGGTAAGGTTTGTCCTAATGGCCTGTGCACCGGAATGCCCGATGGCACAATTGTAGAAGACCTGCCATGGTAACCCACAGGCAAATGCAGCCAGTTGGGCAGCAAAGCATTTTCGGGATCACGGAACATCATCCCCACATTTGTTGCATGTTCTCTGCTCGAATAAAAATCTGTATAATCACCTATAAGTACAGGCAATTGCATCTCTACGTCTTCTATATTAAAAATAACAACTTCGCGGTGGGCTTCGTTATCTTTTAATTTTGCATTATTGATGTCAAACAACTCGGCAATACGGTTACGAACCAGTCGCCAGGTTTTCTTACCGTCTGATATAAAATCGTTTAGCGTATCCTGCATAAACATATCATCTGTAAGCTCTATACCTTCAAAATAATTAAGTTGCTGCAATGCGCCAAGATCTATGGCAAAATCGCCGATGCGGGTACCTATAGTTACTACATCATCTTTAGTGATAAACACACCAAACGGAATGTTTTGTATGGGAAAATCACTGTCTTTAGGTACATTAAGCCAGGATTTTCTATTAGGATCATTTGCTATTAGCGGCATAATTATATGTGTGTTTCTTGCTTTATTGAATTATCAAATATAGGTTCATATCTCGTTTTACCAAACGTTTTTTGTACTTTTGTAGGCAAATTAACGAAAAATTATACAATGCAACGCGACGAACAAATTTTCGACCTTATTCTTGAAGAGCAGGACAGGCAGATACACGGCCTGGAACTAATTGCATCTGAAAACTTTGTGAGCGACCAGGTAATGGAAGCTGCAGGATCTGTATTAACGAATAAATATGCCGAGGGTTATCCGGGCAAAAGATATTACGGCGGATGTGAAGTGGTAGATGTTATAGAGCAAATAGCGATAGACAGGGCAAAAGCGCTGTTCGGCGCAGAGTATGCTAATGTGCAGCCGCATTCAGGTTCTCAGGCAAATGCATCAGTATTTCACGCGTTTATCAAACCGGGCGACAAAATATTAGGTTTCGACCTTTCTCACGGTGGCCACCTTACACATGGTTCTCCTGTAAATTTTTCAGGAAAGTTATATGTACCCGTATTTTATGGAGTTGAAAAAGAAACAGGACGTTTAGATTACGATAAAATACAGGAGATTGCCGAAAGAGAACGGCCAAAACTAATTATTGCAGGTGCATCGGCATACTCGCGCGATATGGATTTTGAACGTTTCCGTAAAATAGCCGACAGTGTTGGCGCATTCTTATTTGCAGATATTGCACACCCTGCAGGACTTATTGCTAAAGGCTTAATGAACGATCCTTTGCCGCATTGCCATGTGGTTACAACAACTACACATAAAACATTGAGAGGGCCAAGGGGAGGGCTGATATTAATGGGCAAAGATTTTGAAAACCCTTTTGGACTAACAACTCCAAAGGGCGAAATAAGAATGATGTCGTCATTATTAGACCTCGCTGTTTTCCCGGGGAACCAGGGTGGGCCGTTAGAGCACATTATTGCTGCTAAGGCGGTTGCCTTTGGCGAAGCATTGTCTGATGAATTCTTTACGTATGCAAGGCAGGTACAAAAAAATGCTAAGGTTATGGCCGAAGCTTTTGTAAAAAGAGGCTACGACATTATATCCGGAGGTACAGATAACCACATGATGCTAATTGACCTTAGAAACAAAAACATTTCGGGTAAAGATGCTGAAAACGCACTTGTGAAAGCCGAAATAACTGTAAATAAGAACATGGTTCCGTTTGACGATAAATCGCCTTTTGTAACATCGGGTATCCGTATAGGCACAGCTGCTATAACCACACGTGGACTTGTAGAGGCTGATATGGAAACTATTGTTGACCTTATTGACAGGGTTATTGCAAACCATACCGATGAAGCTGTTCTTGAAGAAGTAGCTGACGAAGTAAATGAAATGATGAGCGAAAGGCCAATATTTGTTTACTAAAATCAAGATTATATAGTAGTATTAAATCCCTCTCATGAGGGATTTTTTTTGCATAATGGTTTTATGCTTAGAGTGTAAGGTATAGAAATAACGTAGCTAAATACAATAGGCATCCAGCTATAAATCAAAATATATTACAATGGGAATTTTAAAGAAAATACAGGCAATTTGGGAGGATATTTAAATTGCATATCTATATAAAAAAGCAAAGACCCGATGGTGGAAGCCCCCGGGTCTTAAATACTAAAAACCCATAACATGATTAATAGTAAGCTGCAAATGTAAACTAAATATTACTATATTCCTAATGAATAAAGGGTAAGTTTACTTAATTATTAGATCGTATTTTTCTAAAAGTCCCTTAAGTCCTGCCTGCGAGAACTTTGCCTTTTTTAATTTATTCTTTTCAGGATCTATTGTAAAGTTATAACTGGTGGTAAAGTCGGCTTTATTTGCAATTGTATCGCTAAAAACGCTTTTATGAAGGTCGCAGTTATCAAAAACAACGTCAGTAAGGTCAGAATTCATAAAGTCTACTGCGGTTAAACTGCAATTTGTAAACAAAGTTCCTTTAAGTTTTAGCGTATAAAATTTTACGTAATCAAGTTTACAATCTTTAAATTCTACGCTAAATAATAAGGAGTCTACCATTGTAAAATTTACGCCTGTAAAATTGCAGTTAATAAAAGATGCATCGCGCAGAGAGACATAATTTATTTTTGCTTCATTAAAGTTACACGAAATAAAAATACAGTCGGTAAACGCAACACCAAGAAAATCTACCTGAGTAAAATCGCAGTTTTTAAATGTACAGCGTTCAAAATCGCGATACATAATTTCCTGTACGCTGTAAATTTTATCTGTAATTTGTGCATCTATAATGTAGTTGGTCGACATAGTTTTTAATTTTGCCGCAAGGTAAATAAATTAGATAATTACAGAAGCACGGTTATGCAGTAGAATGCTATATTTTCATATTGTAAGCAGTAAACACCTTCTCGCTTCAATCTCACTTTTTGACTTATAATGTATATTATGTAAAATAGAAAATATAATAAATGCTGTAGTAGCCTGCCCTTAGCAAATTATATCCATAAAAAAACCTGCTATTAGTATAGCAGGTTTAAACTTTGTTCTTGCAATATTATTTTATACTAATAGGAAATTCAAGGTTTTCCCAGCTAAGTGTTACATTGTTCTTGCCAACTGTATAGACAAGGCTTTCTGACAATTTAGCTGATTTCTTAGTTTTGATAGATACGCGTAATGCATCTTTCTTTTCATCATATTTATATTCGCCCCATTGCTTAGCTTCTTTATTAAAGATAACCGTTGCTGTTCCGTCTTTTTCCGGGATTACAAAAAAGGCATATTTTCCTGCGGGTAAATCTTTACCTTCAACTTTAATGGCTTTACTTGTTTCAAATGTTGTAGCATCGTTAGCACCTGCACGCCAAACTTTACTGTAAGGTACAAGCTCGCCCCAAATAGTTCTTCCTTTCACAAACGGGCTGCTGTAGTTAACCGTAATTGTAGATCCGTTTATTGTTCCCGTAGCGGTTGCTGCCGGGCTTGCAGGTTTTTTTTCCTGTGCAACAGCCATAGATGTTGTAAATACAGCCATGAATAATATGGCAATTTTAGTTGTAAATTTCATAGTTAAGAATTTGTGTTATCATGTAAAGGTAGCAACTTACTGCACAAAGTCAAACAGGAATATGTTATCTAAAAAAATTTAACAAACCTTTGTGTTTTTCATGTAGGCATTTCTTTTGCATAATCTCAAAAAACAGTATTTTTAGCATAAATTTGCCGCTAAATGAAAAACCCAATTGCTCAAAATGTTGCCGATTTTTTAAAGCACTATCCACCTTTCAGCAGTCTTGCTCCTTCAGAGTTATTAGATATTGCATTGCAGTGTAAGGTTATATATCTCGAGAAAAACCAGGTGCTTTTTAAAGGAGGCGATGCCACACATACTGATTTTTATATCGTAAAAGACGGTGCTGTGGGACTTTCTCTTACATCTGATGCAGAAGAGACGCTTATAGATAAGTGTGATGAAGGCGATATACTTGGCCTTCGCCCCTTTTTTGCTAAGAACGATTACCTCATGACTGCCCGTGCCCGGGAGGAAGCTATTATATACGGCGTACCTATAAAAGTTTTTCAACCGTACGTTACGCAAAATCCTAAAGTACTTGAGTTCCTACTGGAAAGCTTTGCATCGCAAACCCGTAACCCGTATGATAAAGAACGCAGTGGCAGATTGTTATCTGAAAATACAATTTATAATGAACAGGATGCTGACATTCAGTATTTTCAACCTATAAAATATACCCGTAACCCAATTACTGCGAATCCTGAAGATGTGCTTATGTTTATTGCTAAAACAATGGCAAACAGCTCAGTCGGTAGTGTAATAATTCAGCAAAACCAGCTGCCCGTTGGAATAATCACGGATAGAGACCTGCGGTCTAAAATTGCAACAGGCCTCTTCCCTATTACTGCTGAGGCTCATGAGGTCATGACCAGCCCCGTAATTACCGTGCCGGAAAACATATCGGTTGCCGAAGCGCAGATGATAATGCTTAAACATGATGTAGGCCACTTGTGCGTAACAAGAGACGGTAGCGATAAGTCGGCGGTAAGCGGAATAATATCTGAACATGATGTTGTTGCTGCACAGGCAAATACGCCCGGCGTTCTCTTAAAACAAACCCGCAGGGCTACAAATGACAAGGAACTTAAATATGTCAGAGAGAAATTAACCGACCTTATACAGAGCTCTATAGATAAAAATATTCCTATTTCGCACATGTCTAACATTGTGGCAGAAATTAATATTGCGCTTACACGCCGCGCCATAGAACTTGCGGTTTTAAAAATGGGCACCCACCCGCCTGTAAGATTTACCTGGATTAACATTGGCAGTCAGGGACGTAAGGAGCAATTATTACTTACAGATCAGGATAATGCACTCGTTTTTGAAGATGTGCCTGCAGAGCAATATGAAAGTGTGAAACGTTATTTTGTTGAACTCGCAGAATTAGTGACGGAATCCCTTAGCAAAGTTGGCTACGAGTTTTCTCCGCATAACATCATGGCGAGGAACCCTCAATGGTGCAAATCATTAACCGACTGGATTAATCAATACAATACCTGGATTAATACCCCGGCTGAAAAAGGTGTTGAAATAAGTACGCTGTTTTTCGACTTTGATTTTATTTATGGCTTTCCTGCCATAGAAGATACTTTAACAGAGCTTATTAAGGAACGTATTTTGCGAAATAAAAAGTTCTTCGCTTTCCTGGCAAATGATACACTTAAAAACCCACCCCCACTTGGCTTTTTCAGGCAATTTTTAGTAGAGGGCGATGGTGAGCATAAAGATTATTTTGATATTAAAGCACGTGCCCTCGAGCCGCTGATCGATGCCGCACGACTATTAGCACTTAGCCAGGGACAGACTGAAATAACAAATACCTATTACCGTTTTAAAAAACTGGCAGATCTTGAGCCACAGCATGCCGACCTGTATGAAGAATGTGCCGAGGCCTTTAATATACTGCAGCGTTTCAGGACCGAAGAAGGATTGCTTAACAATTCTAACGGCAGGTATTTAAACTTAAACGAACTCTCTAAAAATGATAAGCTAAAACTTAAAAACTGTTTTCAGCCGATAAGTGATATTCACGACCTTATCAAAAACCGCTTTTCTCTAACTTATATCAGTTAATTATGGCTTTTGAATGGCTTACGGGGAGTACCCCACAGTTTTGGAAGAATTATATAAATCTATTTGATAACGATAATAACGCTACTCAAAAACGATTCGTAGTGTTTGACATGGAGACAACAGGACTCGACGCACGCGAAGATGTTATCCTGTCGGTTGGAGCACTTGCTGTGGTAGGAAACGGAATTGAAGTTGGCGATTTTCTCGAAGTTTATATACAGCAGGACAAGTTCATGCCGAAATCTGTTGCTTTTAATAACGTAGTTTTAAACGAAGCTAACGAAAGAGTTGTGGAGGCTGAGGGTATGATACAGTTTCTTAACTTTGTAAAAGATGCTACACTTGTGGGCCACAATGTTAATCTCGATATAGAAATGGTTAATCAGGCATTGAAACGCCTCGACCTTGGCAGGCTCAAAAACCCGCTAATGGATACCAATGCATTGTACCAAAGATGGAAGGGACTGACTGATAGTACAAAAACCAGCCTCGATGATGTGTGTGATGCACTTAATATTGATAAAAGCGACCGTCATACAGCCTGGGGAAATGCTTATACAACCGCTTTAGTTTTTTTGAAATTAAAAAGAAAAATTGGTATTTAAATCGATACTTTGCAGCCGTTATTAGTGTGCTACTTGTTTTTCCGGCAGTAAGATATAAAAAGTTGTACCCTGGCCCAAAGCAGATTTTATATAAATGGCACCTTGATGGTTAACAGCGATGCGCCTGCAAATAGCAAGTCCTATCCCCGACCCTGAATACTCTGTACGGGAATGAAGCCTCTTAAAAACCTCAAAGATTTGTTTTTGATACTGTTCATCAATGCCAATACCGTTATCTTTGATTGATATTTTATAATATTCAGATTCTTTAGGTTGCGATATGTATTGCTTAACTTCTTCCTGACCAACTTTTTCGCAGCTAATTATAATTTTCGGTGTTGCATTAGGAGCAACAAATTTTAAGGCATTGCCTATCAGGTTATAAAACAGCTGGTTCATTTGCAATGGCACAGCATCGATAAACGGCAGAGCATCTATCGAAATTTCTGCTTGCTTTTCTTCGACAAGTAATTCAAAATCGGTTATAATTGCACTTAAGATAGTTTGCATATTAGTGCGCACAAAGCGGGTGTCAGGATTTAAAAGCCTCGAAAATTCGAGCAGGTCTTTTATCAGCAACGACATCCTCTCAGATGACCGTACAATTTTATCAATTGTAGATTTATGGGTATCGTCTTTGTCCCTTTCTTTAAGCAGGTTAGAGAACATGCTAATTTTTCGCAAAGGTTCCTGCAGGTCGTGGCTTGCCACATAAGCATACTGTTCTAACTCTTCGTTTGTATTAACAAGTTTATGGTTAATCTCCTCCAATTCTATATTGGCTTTTTGCAAAGCTTTGGTACGTTCTGCAACCTCATTTTCAAGAGAAAGCTGTAATTTTCTTTGTATTGTTATATCCTGTGCTGTCCCTGTAAAAAGGTAAGGCTTGTCATCTTTATCAAAATATGCTTTGCCCTGTGCATGCAGTATGCGTTCTCGCCCATTTATTCTGTTAATGATAGTATATTCTTCATCGTAAATTCCTCCAGATTGCGGTTGTAAAGCATACATAAGAGATTTACCAATACGCTCGCGGTCATTTATATGAACAACATCTATTACATGTTGAACATCTTCATCAGTACCTGTTAACCCGAACCATTCGTTCAGTCTGTCCGAATAAGTTAGTTTCAACGTTGTTGGATCAAGGCTCCAGGTAGCTAAATTAGCCAACTCTACCGCGCTTCTTAACGAAGCCTCGGCTTCCTCGATAGCCTGCTGTGCCTTTATAGATTCGGTTACATCGATGGCAATATCCAGTACCGCATAAACGTTACCATCTCCATCAAATAGAGGCGTATAACTAACATTATAATAATTAGGAGTAAGCACACCATTTTTTACAATGTGTATAAGCCTGCCATAATGATGTGTTTTTATGCCCTTATCAAATACCTCGTGCATTAGTTCTATAGACGACTGCCCCGCCATTTCAGGCATAGATTCCAGTAACGGCTTGCCTATCATTTCCTTCTCGCTACGGCCTACAAATTCCAGGAAGGCGGCATTAGCAATATCTGCTACCAGGTCACGGCCTTTGAATACTGCCATTGCTGCCTGTGCCGAATATATAACCGCTTTAAATCGTTCTTCGCTTTCTACTATCTTTTTTATAGTCTGAATACGTTGCGTTACATCATTAGCCAATATCAATATGCCCGATGTATTCCCGTCTTCATCCGTAAGCGGGGTATATATAAAATCAAAATAAACATCGGTCAGTACACCATTATGCATTAGTTGTGCCAATACATCATAGCCTTTGTATGCCAGTCCGCTGTCATAAACGCTATTAAGTATATCTACAAAAACCTGCCCTCTAATTTCGGGTAGTGCCTCAAGAATTGGAAGCCCAATTATAGAAGGATCTTTGCCCCATACCTGAAATATCTTTTCGTTACCCAGCTCTACAACCATTTCACGCCCTTTAAGCAATCCTATTGCCATAGGGCTTTGCTCTGTAATCGTCCGGAATCGGGCTTCACTTTCCTGCAATAGCACTTTAGATTCCATCCTGTCGGATACATCTACAGCCATATTCATGATTGCATACACCTTGCCTTTATCGTCGAAAAGCGGCTTATAAGTAAAGTCAAAGTAATAAACATCTAATATGCCATTTACAGCAAGCTTTGCCGGAGCCTCGCTAACCTGATAAATTTCGCCGGTGGTAAAAACGTCATCAAGAATTTGTAAAAACGGCTGCCCTTCAAGCTCAGGAACGGCAACGTCAAGCCGCTCCCCAATAATCGAGGCATCTTTTCCCCAAAAATTAAGCATCACTTCGTTTGCAAGCGCTACGATCATTTCTCGGCCCACATATAGCCCTATGGCAATAGGCGACTGCTGAATGATTGCATTAAGCGTGTCTTCATTTTTTGCAACTTTTGCAAGTGATTTTGGTTTAAGCACCGTAAGCCTCACCGTGCCATGAAAGCTTTCTAATCCTGAAGCTTCATCTGTATATTTTTTACCTTTTACGGTTATCTTTCCGCTCTGAGTGTTGTAGGTAACGTCTAATACGCCAAATGACAATGCTGTAAGCACCGCATTATTTACAGCCTCCCTGTCATCAGGGTGCGCAAGCGCAAATAAATGAGTGTAGGTTGTAGTATATGCCGTAATGCCAAACAGTTGCTTTGCAATGTTGTCGGCATATATTTTGCCGGATGCTACATCAAAGCACCAGGTTCCTGTGCCGGAAGCCTCAAGGGCTTTACGAAGATGATCGGCGTCAGGACCATTAAATTGCATCGATATTTATTTGTTGGGTTGCAGTACAAATATATTTAAAAATGCATGATACTCAAACAATGGCGGCTAAATATAAATTTCTGCAAAAATATAGCTGCCGTGATTACATATGTCTTTAAATATTAGTGCCTTCACTACGGGATTGATTAGTAACATTGGGCCTTACAATAACCCGCATAGACTGGTCGTTGCTAAAAAAGGCTATCATCCAGTTAAAGAATGTTTTAATTTTATTCCTGACATTTACTAATGAAAACAAGTGAACAAACAGCCAGGCCATCCATGCAATAAAACCTTTAAAAAATATTTTTGGCCTGGGTATTTCGGCCACTGCTTTACTTCTTCCTATAATTGCCATTGTTCCTTTATCATAGTATGAAAAAGGCTGCATCTTTTTGTTCTGCTGAAGTGCTATAATATTTCCTGCTAAATTTTTACCTTGCTGTATTGCAACCTGTGCCACCTGAGGATGCCCTTTTTCCCATCCTTTATCGGTTGTTTGCAGGCAGGTATCTCCTATAGCGTAAATGTTTGGCAGGTTGTTAACCTGGTTATACTCATTTACTAAAAGCCGTTTACCCCTGCCGTAACTAGCTTCGGGTATACCATCAAATGTTTTAGCAGCAACTCCTGCTGTCCATATAAGCAGCTTAGTTGGTATTTTAGTGCCATCAGCAAAAATTACTGTATCATCTGTATAATCTTTTACCTGTTTGCCAAGCATTACCTTAACACCCATTTTTATAAGCGTGTCGTAGGTATACTGCTGCGACTTTTTACTCATTGGCGCTAAAACAACATCTAACGCATCTACAAGGTAAATTGTAACTTCCTGTGCTTTAAGTTCGGGATATTCTTTTTTAAACACATTCTTTTTTATTTGCGAGAGCATACCGGCAAGTTCTACACCTGTGGGGCCGCCACCGGCAATTACTATGGTTGTAAGTTTGGCCCGCTCCTCAGGGTCTTCCATACGCGTTGCTTCTTCAGCTTTTTGCAAAACCGTATTCCTAAGGTTAACGGCATCGTCGATGGTTTTCATCGGGATACCGTTCTTTTTAATGTTCTCGATCCCAAAATAATTACTCTCTGTACCTGTCGCAATTACAAGTTCATCATAGGTGAGCTGGCCATTGTCTAAAATGAGCCTTTTCTCAGCCGGAATAATTTTTTCGAGTGAGGCCATCCTGAAAGTTATATTCTTTTTACCAGCGAATAACTTCCTGAATGGGTAAGTAATATTAGATACTTCGAGGTAACCGGTTGCCACCTGATACAGCAGCGGCGGAAAAAAATTATAATTATTTTTATCCACAAGAGTTACGTGTATACCTTCTTTATCAGCTAATTTTTCTGCGAGATTCACGCCTGCAAATCCTCCGCCAATTATCACTATTTCTTTTGCCATACCCATTTTATTTAGAGACATCGGCAACCGGTTAAGATGCAAAAGTCTACTATAAATTTATGGATAATTGATAAAATTTCAATTAGCACCGGGTAAACATTATGCCTGTTTTAACTTTGCTTACTCATTAAAACGTTGTAGCCGTGTTTAAAGAAAAGAGCAGCATTAGACAGTAAAAGAACTATGTTGCTTCAACAATTTTAAATTTTAGTACTTTTATAAGCGCTAATAGCCTACCGATAATTAATATGCCTACTTATGAGATACACCCTGCAAACATTAATTTTATTGCAATTACTATTATCTACTAATTTATTATCTGCTCAAAAAGATGTAAAATTATCATATACAAAACCTGCCGAGATCTGGACAGAGGCGCTTCCTATTGGTAATGGCCGGCTGGGTGCTATGGTATTTGGTGGAGTAGATAACGAATTGATTCAGCTAAATGAGGCTACCTTATGGAGTGGCGGGCCGGTTAAGAAAAATATTAACCCTGATGCCTTTAAAAACTTGGAAATTATAAGGAAGTCATTACGCAACGAAGATTATGCACAGGCTTATGAAGATACAAAGAATATGCAGGGTGTGTACTCTGAAAGTTATATGCCTTTGGGAGATTTACAAATCAAACAGGATTTTAACGGTAAACAACCGTCGTCCTACAACCGTTTGTTAAATCTTGAAGACGCAGTTGCAACTACTACCTTTACTATTGATGGCGTAACGTATAAGAGAGAAATTTTTGCCTCGGCACCTGCACAATGCATAATTATACGGCTTACAGCAAGTCAAAAAAATAAACTATCTGTTACGCTAAACGCTTCGAGCCAGTTACGATTTATTAAGTCGATATCAGACGGAGACTTATATATTAAAGGAAAGGCTCCTGCACATACAGATCCAAGCTATATAAATTACAATAAAGAACCTATTATATATGATGACGCTACCGGATGTAACGGAATGCGTTTTGAATTTGTGGTTAAACCCATGGTTACCGATGGCAGCATGGTTGTAAAAGATGATGCCCTGAAAATAGATAACGCAAGCGAAATTGTATTCCTTGTATCTGCAGCTACAAGTTTTAACGGCTACGATAAATGTCCGGATAGCGATGGTAAAGATGAGCACCTTTTAGCCACCGGATATTTAAAAAATATTGCGGGCAAAAACTATTCTAAACTCCTTAAAGCACATCTTGACGATTTTCATGGGTATTTTAAACGAGTGTCGCTCACCATTAACGGTAACAGGAAAGATCTTTCGGCTGTTGCCACAGATAAACGGCTCATGGATTATGCAACAGGGCAAAAAGATTCCGGACTCGAAGCGTTATATTTTCAGTATGGCAGGTACTTATTAATTTCTTCGTCGCGCACTAAAGATGCCCCCGCAAACCTTCAGGGTATCTGGAACAAAGAATTAAGGGCGCCATGGAGCAGCAATTATACAACAAATATAAATGTGCAAATGAACTATTGGCCGGTAGAGAGCGCTAATCTATCCGAATTATTTTCACCTCTTAACGATCTTATACGAAACGCAGCTGCTACCGGTGAGGAAACCGCAAAAAGTTTTTATAACGCAAAAGGCTGGGTGTTGCACCATAATTCAGATATTTGGGCTACTACCAATCCTGTAGGAGATCTTGGTAAAGGCGATCCAAAATGGGCTAACTGGTACATGGGCGCTAACTGGATTAGCAGGCACTTGTGGGAACATTATCAATATACAGGCAGCAAAGAATACCTTGAAGAAGTATACCCTATTATGAAAGGGGCCGCACTCTTTAGCATGGACTGGCTTCAGACAGATAAGGATGGCTACCTGGTTACAATGCCATCGACCTCTCCGGAAAACGACTATTATTATGGCAACAAAAACAAAGGTGTTGTAACCGTTGCCAGTACTATGGATATGGCAATTATAAAAGATCTCTTTAATAATGTTATAACAGCATCTAAAGTATTGGACACCGACAAAGATTTTAGAGCATCGCTTGAAAAAGCAAAGGAAAAGCTGTATCCTTTTAAGATAGGCAGTAAAGGGCAACTACAGGAATGGTACAAAGATTTTGAAGATGTAGACCCACACCACAGGCACACCTCGCACCTCTATGCACTTCACCCTGCCGAGCTGATATCTCCTGTTACAACACCCGATCTTGCGGCAGCTGCACGCCGCACGCTCGAACTAAGGGGCGATGATGGCACAGGATGGAGTCTTGCCTGGAAAGTTAATATGTGGGCGAGGCTGCTGGACGGAAACCATGCCTACACACTGTACAAAAACCTGTTGCGCCTTACAAAAGAAAATGATACTAATTATAACAAAGGTGGCGGCGCCTACCCTAACCTGTTTGATGCCCACCCACCGTTTCAAATAGATGGTAACTTTGCAGGAACTGCCGGCGTTATAGAGATGCTTATGCAAAGCCACAATAACGAAATCTTTTTACTCCCGGCATTGCCCGATGAGTGGAAAGATGGCGCTATAAATGGGATTGTTGCTAAAGGTAATTTTGTTACAGATATACAGTGGCTTAACAACAAACTTGTTAATTGTAAAATAACATCCCGAAATGGTGGTACCTGTACTGTGAGGTGTAAAACGCCGTTTACAATTGAAGGTATAAAGGCGGAAAGTCAGAAATCTGAATTAGGATATACCCTTAAATTTGACACTAAAAAAGGTAAATCATATATAATTAATGCCATGTAACATTAATTGATCAAGCCATCACATTAAAAAGCCTGCCAAATATAATTTGCAGGCTTTTTTATTGAAATTCTATATTCTATTATAATACTACGACTGTCCTAATTAATCTGGGTTAGCCAATATTCTGAATAACTGCGCATTTGAAGCAAAATACTGGTTCTCTATGCTTATTTGAGACAAACGTGCATTTACTAAATTGTTCTCGCGCGAGTTTATAAGGAAAATTGAACTTTCTCCAAACGAAAAGAGCGTTTCTTCAGAGTTAAGCATTGTTGTATAATCATCAACCAGCGCATCAATAATAGCTTTTTGCTTGCGCAAAGAAGCAATTTCTGTTTGTTGAGCCGAAATTTTATTTTTTAGCTCAAGTCGTTGCTGACTCAGGTCGTATTCTGCATCCTGTATCTTGATCTTTGCAAGCCTGAGGTCGCCCCGCTCCCTCCGCAGGAAAATTGGTACACTAAAATTTACATTGAACTTATAATCTTCAACCCTGAAACTATCAAAGTTTTCCGGTTCAGATAAATAATTATAGCCTACATTAGCTTTTGGTAAAAGTTTGTTGGCCTTTAGCTGTCTGTTTACCTCGAGTATAGATAGTTTGGTTTGTAAAGACTGTATTTTAGGGTGCCCTTCCAGTTCGCTTGTGTTTATTACCAGTTCGTTGGTACGCAAAGTTTCAGGAAGTGTTTGTAACAGGTTTTGCTCCGGCCTTACATTTTCTTCAAGTTCAACCGGTACTTCTTCAATCCATAAATAATTAGCGAGTTTCAGTTTTGCTTTAACCAGTTTAAGATTGGCATTTTCGAGGTTAAGCTGCCTGTTGCGTACGGTAATTTTAGCTTCTACGCTATCAATGGCCGGCGAGTCGCCCAGTTCTATTAACTGTTTAACACCCCTAAAACGAGTACTGGCAAAACCAAGGTAATTCTTGTATAACTCAGCCTCAGTATAACTTTTTTTCCAGTCGAAATACGCCTCGCTTGCCTCATATAAAACTTCTATAGCCCTAAGCTTGCGCTGTGCTTCGCCCAACTGTAGCTGAAGCTTTCCTTCCCTTACATCGGCCATGCGCTGGTTAATAATAAGCCCCTGGCCCAGCGGGACAGTAATGCCTAAGGAAGTTAGACCTGCCTGAGGTGTACGGTTTTCCGGATTAAAATACCTGCCATCAGTTTGGTTAAACCCTGCCTTGACCTCTATGCCATACCATGTAGGTATTTTAAAACTGCTGTTTAAAAGCGAATAATATTCGGTACCGCCAAACCTCTTTTTATCATAATCTACTTCAATTTTAGGATCGAAACCACCACGCGCAGACATTAGCGTAGCTTGTGCACTGCTAACCTCAAGATTCGCCTGCTTAACAAGCGGGTGGTATTTTTTTACATATCCTAAAAACTCGTTGTAACTAAGTTCCTCTTTATTAAAATCCTGCCCGTAAACACTTGTTACACAAACTAAAAAAAGCAGGATATATGTTCTTATAAAATGCAGCATACTATTTCTTTTCCTTACTTTTTACATCATTTACATCGGGCTTATAGTAGTTAGGCGGGAAACCATTAAGGTTACGCCATATTTCATACCACACAGATACCGTTTCAAGCAGCGCTATACTTTGTGCCCCTGCCCCTATGCTCAGTTCTTTCGGCCACTTTTCTGCCTCACCATCCGGAGATATTAATACCCTGTACTTACCATTCTGGCTTATAAAGTTCTCGATAGCTACCACGCGGCCGCCATAAGTACCATATGACAATCCGGGCCATCCTGAAAACACTATTCGCGGCCAGCCGTCAAACCATACTCTTACTTTAGCGCCCCGGTGCACCAACGGTAAATCTATGGGGTTTACATAAGTTTCTATAGCAATATCGTACCCTGCAGGCATAATGCTTACAATAGGTGTTCCTTCCTTTATAGTTTCGCCAATACCCGCAAGCAGTGCCCGGCTTACATAACCATTTTGTGGGGCCGTAATATAGTAAAGCCCGTTTCTTACACTGTAGTTTACATACTGGTTCTGTAATTTGTTTACCTGTGCTTTTGTATCATACTGTGTACTAAGCGCCGTAAATTTATCACTTTGTGATTTAGATATTTTTTCGGCATACTCTGCCGTAATCCGGTTAATTTCTACCCTTGCATTTAAAAGCTCATTCTGGCTGCTTAAAAGCTTATTTTCCTGGGTAATGATATAGGCTTCGGCCTCCTGTAGCTTGAGCCTTTTTTGCTCCACATCCGTCATTGGCTTTAAGCCCTCTTTGTTAAGCGCTGTAGATCGGTTAAACTGCGTCTGGGCTATACGTAACTGCGTTTTTATAGCTTCGAGGTCCATGCTGTCGCTCTTAATTTTTAAGTGAGCCTGCTTAATCTTGTTGCGGGCCTGTTGCAATTTTAAACCTCGCTCTGTGCCAAGAGAAGCAGACTGCTGCTCGAGCGAGTTTACTTTATCTCCGTAAGATTCTACCGCCATTCTTTTAGCATCAACCTGCTCCTTGGCGTTTGAGATAAGGTTGGGGTCAAAATAATCTTCCTTAATCTCAGAAATGAATAGTATCGTGTCGCCCTTCTTAACATAATCGCCCTCCTGCACATACCATTTCTCTATTCTGCCTGCAATGGCGTTGTGTACCGTTTGCGGCCTATGATCTGGCTTTAATGTAGTTACAGATCCATCTCCAGATATATTTTGTGTCCAGGGAAGGAACAAACAGCCTATTAAGAATATTAAAAAGCCAATAATTATCCTGTTAAGCAATTTATAATGAGGCCTGCGGGCAACATTTGTTATCGAGGCATATTTTCCAGGGGTTATTAATACCTGGTTATCTTTAGATATATTAAGCATATATTAAAGTGTTATATCGTTAGTAATTTTTCCACCTTCAACAATAAGCATCCTACTGCTCTTCTCTTTCCAATAACTATTTTTAGAGGCTATTATAAGGGTCCACTTGTTATCCTTAGACAGTAAGAACTCTATAATCTTTGCAGATGTAGCTTCATCCATATTTGCTGTTGGCTCTTCCAGTATAAGGATGTTTGGCCTGTGCACTATGCTGCGTGCCAATAATATTTTTTGCACGTCAGATCCTGATAATTGCCTTCCACCGGGGTGTATGTGCGTTTCAAGTCCGTTAGGGAACGTCTTTATATATTCTGTAAGGCATACATTATCCAAAGCCCATTTTAAGTCATCATTATCTATATTGTCATTACCATATAGTATGTTATCGCGTATGGTGCCATCAAAAAGAGATTCGCCCTGAATAAGTGTTCCTGTCATAGCCTTATAAGCGTCTTCGTCCAGGCGGTTCATATGGGAGTCTGTAATATAAACGGCGCCATAATCAGGTTCTACAACGCCCGCCAGCAATCTTAAAAGGGTGCTCTTACCGGCACCATTCTTTCCGGTTACAACTATCTTTTCTCCCTGCGATATTTTTAGGCTAATGTTTTTAAGCGACCTTTTTTCGTGGCCCGGATAGCTGTAACTTATACTATCGGTCTCAATATTTATCTCCTTGTCATTTTTATTTAAAAAGTCAGGAATTGACGATATCTCAAAATCTGTCACCTGCCCAATTTTTTCTACCGATGTAAGCACGTCATAGAAAGACTCAAGGCCGAAAATTATTTTTTCTACAGAGTTTATAAGCAATACAATAATAATCTCTGAGGCAATAAACTGCCCAATGTTCATTTGGTTATTAATCACTAAGAACCCTCCTATAGACAATAACGCAGCGGTAATTACAACCTTAAAAATAATAAGCTGTATGTACTGCTTCTTTAGCACTTTAAAGTGTTTTTCGCGATAGCTTACGTAGTCGTTTACATAACCATCATTCCTGTCAAGTGCATATTCAAACTGTCTTTTTCTGCTAAAGCTCTCTCTGTTACGTGCAATTTCCTGTATCCATGCTGCCACCTTATATTTATAAGTAGATTCTTTAAGGCTTGTCTCTAAACCATCCCTGTAAGAAAACTTAAAAATTATATATAACACGCCCACAAGCAACAGACCTATTACGAGAAAAAATGAATGATAAAACGCCAGCAGGATGATACCAAAACCTACCTGAAGAAAAGCTGTAGAAAAATCGAGCAATAGCTTGGCTGCACCTTTTTGAACCATTAGTGTATCAAAAAACCGGTTTGCCTGCTCCGGCGCATATTTTTCATAAAATTCTTTAAACTTTATTAAGGGCATCCTGTAAGCAAATTCGAATGAGGAGCGTACAAAAATGCGTTGCTGTAAGTTTTCGAGTATTCGCAACTGCATGAGCGTAAGTACCCCAGCAAAGCCCACCCCTATGGTAACTATAAACACAAGAACAATCCAGGACACGCTTACCTGGCCGCTTTGTATAAAGTTAATAATGGCCTGAACGCCCAGCGGCAAAGACAAGTTTACGAGACCGGCAAAAGCTGCATAAAATATTATTTGGTAAACGTCGCGTTTATCGAGTTTGAGTAAATTGTATAGTCGTTTAAATGGAGTCATAGTAAGTATATGTACGTATTTGTAAATAAACTACACGTATTTATGTTGTATAAATACTGTAATGCGCTGCACCAAATGGCCACAGCAAAAATTATTTTTGGTAATTTACAAAAACATACGTTCCGGAGGGGGTAAATGGATTTTATTGTATAAAATTCCATTCAAGATCGAGTGTGATGAATATAATCGCTCTACAGCACCGGCATTACAATTATATAGGATAAAGCCTGACTGAGCGGGCATTAAATAGTCTGCCGTAAGCTTAACTTTATTGCTGCTATAACCCGACTCACTGTCTGAGTCTTCCATCTCTTCTGTGTTGTTGCTGCATTTTACAAACTTCTTAAACACAGCCAATAAGACATTATCTTTTTTATGCACGTCAGTGTTTGTAGCGCTAATTCTGCTTAGGTTATGCGACAAGCTAAGGCTACTGATTAAAAAATAGCCGATGAGCAACACCTGAAGTGTTTTACTTAACAAACTATTTCTAAACATTTTTATCATGGTCAGGAAGACAACAACAGTTGTGCCAAACAAGAAAATATTTAACAAAACAGCAAAAACATAACACTAAAACGATAATATTAGAAAATTTAATGCGATAAATTAGATTTTCTAATGTTGATGTGCTTTTATGGCAGTACTGCATTCCAAAAGGTGACAAGTGTAAATTTAGGCCTATCTGGTGTAAGTCGAGAATTAGCAATACTTTATTAATCTACCATTTCTATAGACTTTGTTATTAAATCATTCCGCCTTACATTTGCAGCGCAATAATGCAATAATAACTATGTCATGCATGAACCGATTTATAGTGACAGCTGCTCAGTAAGCCCTGAATTATTTTACGAGGAATAAAAATTACTGCATAGCATGTTAGTAATTGTAAATGCAGTTCGTAATAGTTATTTGCTGCGAGCTTTTTACAGCAAATGTAACAGGATTTTTTTTCAGATTGCCAGATTCTAAAATGATTACACGAATTAAATGATTGAACTAAAAAATATTACCAAGAAGTTTTATAAATCAAATAGAGAAGTTGTAGCTCTAAACAACGTTTCGCTACAGGTGCCTGCAGGCAAAATATTTGGTGTAATAGGTACATCGGGTGCAGGAAAGAGTACGCTGATACGCATCATTAACCTTTTAGAAAAACCTACAACCGGCGACGTTATTGTGGACGGTAAATCACTACCGGGGCTCACTAATGCACAACTCGCAAAAGAGCGCAGACAAATTGGTATGATTTTTCAGCATTTTAATCTTTTGTCATCAAGAACCGTATATAACAATATTGCATTTGCGCTCGAACTTGCAAATACCCCCAAAAGTATAATTGATGAACGTGTTAAAGAGCTACTGAAACTTGTAAATCTTGAAGATAAAATTCATGACTATCCTGCAAGCCTTTCCGGCGGGCAAAAACAGCGGGTGGCAATTGCAAGAACACTGGCTAATAACCCTAAGGTCCTGTTATGCGATGAAGCTACCAGCGCACTCGACCCTGCAACAACACGATCTATCTTAAACCTGCTTAAAGACATTAATAAGAGGCTTAACATTACGATTTTGTTAATTACCCACCAAATGGAGGTTGTAAAAGCTATTTGCGATGAAGTAGCGGTAATAAGCAACGGAGAATTAATAGAACAGGGAACTGTGGGCGAAATATTTGCTCACCCTAAACATGAACTAACCCGCGAGTTTATTGCTTCGTCGCTGCATATAGAGATACCGGAGTTTTACAATAATAAATTAAGCACAGTTTATGCAAAGGGGCTTAGCAGCCTCGTGCGTTTAGAGCTAAATGGCGACAGTGTAGATGAACCTGTGCTTACAGACGCTGCAAAGCAATTTGGGATTGATGCTAAAATAATCAGTGCACAAACATCCTATGCCGGTAATACTAACTTTGGTATCGTGATCATTGAACTGTCGGGCGATTTGCCTCAGCAATTTGATGCTCTGAAACTGTTCCGTGAAAAAAATATAAAAACCGAAATACTTGGCTATGTCTGAATCTACAATAACTCTTTTGCTAAACGGAACCTGGGAAACCATCATGATGACCTTCGTTTCAGGATTTTTCGGCTTTGTATTAGGATTGCCGACGGGTATATTGCTATTCCTTACGCGTAAAGACCAGATTTTACAAAATGCGGCACTTAACAAAAGCCTTTCTGTACTGGTAAATATATTCAGGTCGATACCATTTATTATACTTATAGTATGGATGATACCTTTTACCCGTGCTTTGGTAGGAACTTCCATTGGAGTGAGCGCAGCACTGGTTCCGTTAAGTATTGGCGCAGCTCCTTTTATTGCACGCCTTATAGAGAATAGCCTGTTAGGATTACCGGCTGGACTTATAGAGGCCGCAAGGGCATTAGGTGCTACACCTTCGCAAATTGTTTATAAGGTACTGTTGCCGGAGGCTTTACCATCACTTATAAACGCGGCTTCCATTACACTTATTACTCTTGTAGGCTACTCTGCAATGGGCGGCGCGGTAGGTGCCGGCGGACTGGGGCAAATAGGTTATCAATATGGCTACATAGGCTATGATGCCGTTATCATGAACACTGTACTTGTTCTTTTGGTGCTACTCGTATTTGCTATACAACTTGCCGGTGATGCCCTTTCTAAACGTTTTGACCACAGATAAAATCTCAACCCCATATATACCATTATTATGAAATCTACTATCAAACTATCAGTGCTAACCTTAGTTGCTACACTTTCCCTTACTGTGACAAATTGCGGAGGCGACAAAAAAAATGATCCTCACCATATCAAAGTGGGTGTTGCAGCGGGGCCGGAATTTGTTGTGGCACAGGCTGCACAAAAAGTGGCGAAAGATAAATATGGCCTTGAGGTAGAGCTGGTATCTTTTAACGATTATGTAATTCCTAACGAAGCGCTGAACAACAGCGATATAGATGCCAACGCTTTTCAGCACAAACCATATCTTGACGAGCAATCTAAACAGCGGGGCTATAAACTTGCTATTGTAGGCAAAACGTTTATATACCCTATTGCAGCCTACTCTAAAAAAATTAAATCGCTTACCGAACTTAAGCCGGAAAGCACGATAATTATCCCTAACGATCCTACTAATGGCGGACGTTCATTGTTATTACTCGAAAAAAACGGGCTTTTAAAACTTAGGCAGGGTGTTGGGCTTTTACCAAAGCTGACTGATATTATAGAGAATCCTAAAAATCTTAAAATACTGGAACTTGAAGCGCCGCAAATTCCGCGTGCGCTCGATGACCAAAATGTAACTATTGCTATTATTAATAACACGTTTGCATCTCAGGCAGATTTAGTACCGTCTCGCGATGCGCTATTTGTAGAAGATAAAGATTCTCCTTATGTAAACCTTGTGGTAACGCGCGAAGATAACAAAGGCGAAGAAAAAGTACTGCAATTTGTAAAAGCATACCAATCTGCAGAAGTAGAAAAAGCTGCCGAAAAAGAATTTAAAGGTGGCGCTGTAAAAGGCTGGTAGTTTAAATTATATAGCATAATTTTGGCGCACTATATTTTACAACTATGCAAATACAATATTTGTTTGAGCTGTTAGGCACCTGTTTTTTTGCGATCTCGGGTGCTTTAGTGGCTAACAATAAATCTGCTCCCGACTGGTTTGGCGTTACTTTTATAGGTTTTATTACTGCTATAGGCGGTGGTAGCCTCCGCGATATATTATTAGGCAGTTACCCAATAGGCTGGGTAAAAGACGTACATTTTATATATGCTATACTTGCAGGTACTTTGTTATCGAGTTTATTTTATACAACCCTGCACAAACTGCGCAAAACACTTTTTTTGTTTGATACCCTGGGTATAGCACTATTTACAATTGTAGGTACAGAGAAGGCACTTGGCCTTGGAGCAGGACCCGTAACGGCAGCAATAATGGGAATGTTTAGTGCAGTAATGGGTGGCGTATTACGGGATATCCTTACTAATGAAATCCCTATTATTTTCCATAAAGAAATTTATGCCACTGCCTGTCTTGCAGGAGCGGCGTTATACCTTTTACTTTTTTATTATTTTAATGTAGACCGGAACCTTAATTTCTGGTTATCGGGG
>Ga0265798_10000275_pt1 | contig 92062 bp, 106 predicted proteins | sample P3T30metagenome_FD_192430 | JGI IMG/M metagenome (GOLD analysis project Ga0265798, IMG submission 192430) | Plant litter microbial communities from East Loma Ridge, Irvine, California - P3 T30 | ecosystem: Environmental > Terrestrial > Plant litter > Unclassified | place: USA: California... | reverse complement strand
CTCAACGCCCTCTCAGTCATGTCTCAAAACATGTCGTTCGGGGCCAACAACTTTTACCGCAGCGACAACGTTACGAAATGGCCCGTCACATTCCCAACACAGTATGATACGACGGTCGCTGGTAATCTGTTTCTCCCGGACAGCCTGGATCGTAGCGCCAACTACTCAGCCATCGTTGTAGGACACCCAGCAGGAGCTGTGAAAGAACAGAGCGCCGATCTCTACGCAACAAAGATGGCCGAGCAAGGCTTCGTAGCCATCTCGATCGATCATCCTTTCTTCGGCGATAGCTCTGGCACGCCGCGTAATTCGATTTCAACAGATCTTTTGGCCGAAGCATTCAGTGCGGCGGTTGACTTCCTCGGGACGCACTCGTTTGTCGACCGTGAGCGTATCGGTGCCATTGGTGTCTGCGGCAGCGGCTCCTACTTGATCAGCGCAGCGAAGATTGATCCGCGAATCGCAGCCGTCGCAACCTCGAGCATGTACAACATGGGCGGTGTCACACGCAACGGGCTTCAGAACTCCCTAAGCATCGACCAGCGCAAAGACACGCTGGCCAGTACTTCCCGACAACGTTGGGCACAAGTAGACGGCGGGGAAGTCATTTACAACCTGGGAACCCCTCTCCGGATCACAGACTCTTCAACCCCAGTGGATCGTGAGTTTTACGATTTCTACCGTACCTCACGCGGCGAATACACCCCTACTAGCTCAGCACCAAACGTTACGACTGGCTCGGCAATGACGAGCCAAGCCAATCTGATGAACTTCTACCCATTCAACGACATCGAGACCATATCCCCACGTCCGATGTTGTTCATTTCCGGAGACCAAGCCCACTCACGCGAATTTAGCGAGGACGCTTACCGACTCGCTGGGGAGCCAAAAGAGTTGCATTGGGTGGCGGGTGCTGGCCACGTCGACCTTTACGATCGCGTAGAGTTGATCCCTTTTAGCAGACTGACTCGGTTCTTCCGCGAGAATCTGAGTGGCAACTGAACGATCTTCAGTCGGGGTGTTACATGCCGTTGGTATCATTCTTGGGCGGAAAACGGATAAAGCGGGACAAAGATCGACCGCAAAGACTCAGAGATAGCATCGATTGTCATCTCAGCATTTTTCCATAGAATACGTAGCGAACGGCCCCACGATCGATCGATAAATGCTGGAGTTAAACGGCCGAAGCCTCACATCACGCTCCTGATCGTCCCCTCCATCCCTACTTGATGGCCTGTGTCCCGTTTCTCTACGAGTGCACCCAGTGAAAGGAGACGTCCAGCCAGATCCTCATACCCGCGACCAAGTACGTCGACCCCATGAAGCCGCGATACGCCCGGAGCGGCCAAGGCGGCCAGCAGTAACATCGACGCGGGCCTCAAAGCGGGAGGAAGCCGGCAATCCGCTGGTTTGAGGAATTCCGAACCATTGATTGACGCTCGATGGATATCGAGGAGCTCGACTCGTGCGCCGAAGCACCCCAAGAGAGCGAAGTAGGACGCCCGCTGTTCGTACATCCAGTCATGTAACAAGGTCTCGCCCTCGCAGAGCGCTGCAATTGGTCCGAAGGTAGGAAGGCAGTCAACATTGACTCCGAAGGGGTAGACATTTGGATGGATCTTTTGTTCGGGTGCGATGAGGGTAGTATCTTGTGCCGAGACTTGCAGGTCGCAGAGCGCTGTCGCTCCATTTGCCGCTGGGTACTGCTGAGACTTCACTATGCTTACGCCCATTTTCTGTAAGAGTCTTAGCTCCAACGAGATAAAAGCCACGGGAACACGCTTGATTTGTAGACAGCTGCGTGTGACGATCGCTGCGGCAATGAAGAAGAAAGCTTCGATCGGATCTTCGAGAATCGAGTAGTAAACTGGATGCGGCGCTTCAACTTCTCGATGAGAGATGGTGAGAAGGGAAGAGCCAATTCCTTCGATGCTGACACTGCCGAGTCGTTGGAGAAACAGACAAAGGTCTTGGACCATGTAATTGCAGCTTGCGTTACAGATCTGAACGCGTTGTCGTTTCATTGCAACGGCAGTCAGAATGGCGTTCTCGGTAACGGTGTCGCCGCTCTCTAGTAGCGTCACGGTAGTATCGAGCTCGTTCGTTTGCGATTGAGAAACCTGTAGACCGTCGAGATGGTAGTCGACTCGCAGACCCAGCTGCCCCAGAGCGTCGATGTGAGGTCCCAAGGAGCGGTCTCCAAGGCTACAACCACCTGGGAGAGGTATGATGAAATTTTGCTGATCTTTGGCAAGCGCTGCCACGAGAAGAACAACGGCTCTGGTCCGTCGTGACGCTTCAATGTCAAGATTGTCAACGGCCAATAACGGTGGTCGTTGAATCTTCAAGGTATTGTTGTCCAGCCAAGTGACTGATGTTCCGGCTGATCGCAAAATGCTCACCATGTCAAAGACATCGCTGATGCGTGGGATGCTGTTCAGGACGACAGGGCCAAGCGTTAAAAGTGCCGCGCAGATGATCGCGAGAGCACTATTCTTACTCCCTTTCGCTGTAAGTGATCCTGAAAGCTGCTGGCCACCCTCGATCTTCCATGTCGTAGATGTGTGTGCCATTTTGTCTCGTTGGGAGTATGAACAGTTGTCACTATCGTGTCGAAAGGCTGATCTCGTTGCTGTTCCCATCAGTATAGTCAATGCATCGAGCGCTATTTGCAGTGTGGACCCAATGCGGCCCCACTCATGTGCATATTCGAAGCGGTAAGCCTAGCGCAGAGTATGGGAGGTACCAAGATCCGTACACTGCTGCATTTGCCCAAAGCGGAGCATACTTTCTGCACGTCGGAGCTACGGTGTGAGACTTCATATGTATACACCGCGTGTTGCACGTAATATCGCGGCTCGTAGGCTTTTAATCACAACGAGCCGCTCCCTTCCTCCCTCCATGGGTAAGCGAGAAGAACGCCCATGGACTCCTCCAACTCTCACTCATATGCGGTCAAAGGAGACAAACGCCTGCAGCTTGAGCAAGATGTGGACTTGAGAGACCATTCAACGATGCGGGTGGGCGGACCTGCAAAATGGTTCGCCGAAGCCAACAGCGCCGCGGACGTGGAGTGCGCATACGCTTGGGCGGCAGAAAGAGGCATCCCGGTCTACACCATAGGCAGCGGGAGTAATGTCATCTGGTCTGACACTGGCTACGCAGGACTCGTCTTGAAGAACATAATCCGTGGTTTCCAAATACTTTCGGAACAGGATGGCCAAGTCGCGATACGGATTGGCGCGGGAGAGATTCTTGATGAAGTCGTTGCGCGGACGACGCGTATAGGTCTCACCGGAATGGAATGCCTGAGCTTGATTCCCGGCACTTGCGGTGGTTCTGTATATCAAAATTCTGGCGGCTATGGACAAGAAGTCTCCCAGGTGTTGCAGTCCGTTGACGCATTTGACACCATTTCCTGCAAGGTTGTGGTGCTGGAGACCGAGGCCTGTAATTTGGGTTACCGCTCGAGTAGATTCAAGAACGAGGAGCCCGGGCGTTATGTGGTCCTTGGATTGACTGTCAAGCTACAAACCGGACCTGCCAATAGAACAACTTATCCAGCTCTGCTAGCCATGCTCGGAGATCGAAGTCGTTGCTCCTCTGCGGACCTGAGAGCGGCAGTGATCAGTATTCGCGAGTCAAAATTGCCAGATCCGGCCCTTGTTCCTAACTGCGGATCTTTCTTCACAAATCCAATCCTGCGAGCAAGGGACGTCAACGTTGCATTACGCAACGCGCAAGCACCACTCCATCTGCTGGAAACTGGAGAATCCAGGGTTCCAGCTGCATGGTTGATCGAGCATTCGGGCTTCAAAGGCCACAGCGACGCAGAGCTTGGATTCGGTACCTGGGCCACACAGCCTCTCGTTATATACGCAACGCGCCAGTCTTCATGTGCAAAGCTGCAGCACTACAGCAAACTGGTCAAGGAAGCTGTTTTGGAAAAATTCGGCATCCAGCTTGTTCAGGAGCCAGTATTGGTCGGATGTTGATGTGTCGTGTATTACCTGGTGTCAATACAGAAGGATAGTTGCGATATTCTCGAGGGTATCTCGGTGGGGGCAATGAAGTCCGAGTGCACGGTAGCGGTTGGTGTTATCTCGTGGCGCCGAAAGAGACTCGAAATATTCGGCACGGCTCGTCCTGATGCGAGTCGTATCAGATAAAAGCGGCACGGTCCAAGTCGACACATCTCAATCACTACACGTCCAAAAGACGACTCCACTCCAAATCGCCGACTTTCTTGTACTCCACTCCCTCTCCAAAGTATCCAGCCTCATTCCAAGCTTTCATGGTCGGTCCGTCATAAGGGCCATGATTCTCGCCGCCATCTCTTTTGTCACTCCATCGGTACTCCCACATGCCACCTTGGGCATCATCTCTAGCGTTCGCTGAAGCCGGTGCTTTCCAATCTTCGCCTGTCTCGCGTTTATACTGGCGGAGAAGAAGCTCACGCTCGGTGTCGTAAATATCATGTTGGTCGCGAGAGTAGATTGCATCGGAAGCGCCAGTGATGGCCTCGACTGCCGCTTTCCGCGCAGTCTCCACAGGGTTTTCCTCTGTAGTGCTTTCATTGGGCTCATCGATATCCATCTTGTTCTTCATACGCTTTTGCTTCCACTTTGGTACTTTGATTTCTTTCGTCTTGCTCTTACCCAGCCTTTGGAGTGCTTCGAGTGGTGTCTCGCCGGTCTCCAGATGGGCCAGCAGGGTGCTCAGAGAATCACTTGTGAGGACTGCGTCGCTCTCCATGGCTTTTCTCTTGCGTTCTTCCTCGCGTTTCGCTTCGGCCTCTTTCGCTAGCCGCAGGTCCTTTTTGCTCAGACCATCGAGCCACGAATCGTTTGCGGCATCCGGGTCCACAGCCTTGCGAACGAAATTGCCTGACTCATCGAAACGGCCTTCCTCCTCCTCGTCACGAAGGTTAAATGCATCAAGCCGGGGCGCATGTTTCTTCTTTCCTCCCGCACCAATCTCAGCAGCAAGATCAGGGTCCATCTCTTCAGGGATCATGTCGCGTACGTCCTCGTCACCTGAGCTGGACTCCGAACCTACGCTTCCTGCTCGTTCACGCTGCTTGCCATTTTGCAATAGATCGGCAGATACGTGGCCTCCTGATTTGCTGTTGGCGACCTGTCCTTCAATTTCTTCGGCATCTAAGAATCTGACATCCTTCTTCCTTGGCTTCCCTTCCCGCCCAAGCTCTTCATCATCGTCCCCATCGGCCGTCCCTTGCACATCCTCTTCAAGATCGGCAAACATGTCATCATCATCTTCGTCTTTGCTGCCCTGATCCTTCGCTGGTGCTTTGTTCCTTTGCGCTCGCTCAGCCGCCCGCTCGTTGAAGTTGTCGTTATCTGAATCGCTTTCGTAGCCATCGATCTTAACAGCATTACGCTTGGTCTGGTTGCCTGACTTCCCAATCACGTCGGCATCTAGAATAACATCTTCTTCAGGCGCGTCTGCAGCTAGAGTGCTGGGGTTGCGGTAATCGAAGCGTGGCTTTTTGCTCGTATCATCGTGGGTCCGTAGGAAGTCTTCGCCAGCTCGCTTCGGACGAGCTTCTGAAGATGGGTATGCTCGACCTGCCATTTTGATGGGATGCGTTGTTATATTCCGGTGCAAGGAAAGACGGAGAATGATTCTCGATCCAATGCGACAGCTATTCAAACCATGACATCAGATATAAGCTCGCTAGGTTCGCGGGAGGTAGAGGCGCGTCCCGGAGCTTGAGCCATCTCATCCCCATCCAGGCGCTTGCAGGCCAGGCGTGCGGCCTCGTGTCCTCTGATCGGCTGAGGTGCTTCGCGGCTCTCGTTTCGCAGCATATTCACTTACACATGGAACTGACCCTCTTCTATACTTTCGTGTCACGTGCTCTTATTCTCTTTCGTGTCCAGCCCTATTGCGTGTTGTGAAGTGAACCTGGAATCCTCTTCCGCGGAGGTCACTCCACTCACTTCCGCTTGCTACCCTACCCCGGAGCCTGCCCAGGTGGTCTTCGAGCTCGTGCTTCGTCACAGCTGCAGTGTTTCTGGTCTCGATGAAGGAGTGTTGAGGAAACGTCTGTTGTTATTGTTTTTGCCAAACCTGTGCCAGCACTTGCCATGGCATACCAACAACAGGGCGGTCTGGCTAATGGTCCTGGCGGCTCAGGGGAGCACCATGGACCACAGGGAACTGAGTATACGCTACAAGGTGAGTCCCACGGAGAAGTGCACACGAAGGATGTTCGTCGAGTACAGGATGCCAGGCCTTGAGAGAGCCCTACTGACTTAGGATTGCTACACAGGCGTCATGCGCTTCCTACAAATCGAATGGCACAACCACGAGCGCGCCCGCAATGCCTGGGACATCGAACGTGCAGAGATGAAGGCGAAGATTGCAAAACAGGAGGGTGAAGGAAGGCAGGCAAAACGCTTGAACGAGCAACTGGACCGACAAGTGCGCATGCTCGAGATGGCACTGAGGAACGAGCGCGCGAAATCAAAGGGCGGAAAGGTGGATGAGAAGAAAGGGGCCGAGCCCGAGAAAGAGAAGAAGAACAGCAACGGCGAGAACAAGGGTATGAAGTCACCAAGGCGTACGCAGATCCAGACTTCACGCGATTTGAGCAGGCCTCGCAATGCTGACTTTATCCGTATAGCTATCAAGCCTCACAACTCGTTCCTGCAGACCGACGACGATCCCGACGGCGAAAAGGAGCGCGAGCGATACCTCGACAGTACGACGAAATATCTCAAGAATTGCATGAAGGAGATTCAGTATCTTCTGACGCCGCCTCAACACCCGCCGCCTCCTCAAGTACTGCCAAATGGCAATTATACTGGTCTCCCCGAGGCACCACTATCAGTCGAAGAATATTATGCACGTCAGCAGCAACAGCAACATCAACAGCAGCAACAACAACAGCAGCAACACCAACAGCAGCAACAGCAGCAGCACCAAATGCATCCGAACGCGCTCGCATTCACTCAACCCACCGCCGCACCGAATCATCTGCCACCGCCAGTACCGAACAGTCTTCCACAAACCTTCAACCAGCAGGATACTACACAGAGAGAATTCCAACATCAGGACTACCAAAACGTCACACAGCCGGCCCAGGAGAGTCAACAACAAGCTGCACAACCAGAAGGCACTTTCGAAGGCAACGCAACAAACGTAACCCACTCATTTGACGCCCAAGGACAGCCCACCCAAGACCAAGCTCCCCCACGGACTGGCGTTCCGCAAGTGAAGCAGCCGGTGGACGCGGACGGTTGGACCTTTGACGAAGAGCCGCCCGTGCAAATGGAGCATTCGCAAGCGAGCGTATCGCCCCGCAGACCCGATACCGAATTGTTCCCAAGCGCTGCTAGTCACTCTCAGCTGTCTGCGAAATCCCCGCCTAGGACTGGTCCAGCATCGCATCGGAGAAAAAGCTCAGGTTCAACATCAATGTCGAGAAGGCGCAGCTCACAAGGCAAAACCGAAGCGCATGATGGCACTAACTCCAATCAAAACGCCGATCCGACCCAGTTTAAGGTCAAGTTCGCGCTGAGGGGACACCTTGATGTTGTCCGAAGTGTGATTTTCAGTGGTGGTGGCAGCCCAGGCGAACCTGAAGTGTGTACCGCTGGCGACGATGGCACAATCAAGCGATGGGTCATTCCTGCGTCGTATCAAAACTTCAACGCGACTACCAGCAGCCCTGATTTGGATGTACAGGCCAGCTTCACCCACAGGGGTCACGAAGGTATGGTCACATCACTTGCATCTTGCTCTGCCAGTGGCTTCAACACTGGCGGCCGTGCGAGCGGCGATGGGTGGATATTCTCCGGTGGCCAAGATGCTACAATACGTGTCTGGGAGCGCGGCCGCGTCGACCCCAAAGAAACGCTGCAGGGCCACACTGACGCTGTATGGTCGGTTTGTATACTTCCCACTACTGTCGGTGATATCTTCGGTCCTCAAAGCCACAACTTCGGCGGCCCGGAGCGACTCCTGCTTGTCTCTGGCTCGGCGGACGGTACTGTAAAAGTGTGGGCAGTCAGCGCGCCACCGCAGAGCTCGTCGCCTTCGACAGGCAGCCGAAGGGGCGTGGGCGGCAGTCGACGACACAGTGTTACTAGCGGCAGCAACTTCCCCTCGAGCCCTCAGCCAAGCGTTGCGAGCACAACACCATTCTCGTACACGCTCGTCCATTCCATTGAGAGGCCAAACGCTGGCGACACTGTTGCCAGTCCGACCTCGATTGCGCCACTCTCAGCTACGGGCGAGAACTTTGTCGTCAGCTACACAGACTCCTCGGTGCTGCTCTTCGACACTAGGACTGGCGAGGAAATCATCGGCATGGCAAGCAACGAGACTTATGACGGCACGATGGCAACAAGCATCAACACAGTCGTAGCCACAAGCATGGGATTGGAGGGTGCTGGGCCAGGTCTGCTGGATTCGTCCAGAGGTCTAGAGCCGGAGGAGGTCGCTGCAGGCGCTACTGGCAGCAGAGAAGGCGTTGAAGGTGTTGTGATCACTGGGCACGAAGATCGCTTCGTGAGATTCTTCGACGCGAATTCTGGTGAGTGATTCGCCACATCTCATGCGACGTCCCAGACGTATTGACTAACAAACATCACAGGCCAGTGTACATACACCATGCTCGCCCACCCCTCCGCCATCTCCGCACTCTGCCTATCGATGGACGGCCGCGAGGCAGTGTCCGCCGGCCACGACGCCAGCATCCGCTTCTGGTCTCTTGAGAAGAGGATCTGCACGCAAGACATTGTGTCACATCGTGCTATGAGGGGCGAAGGCGTTTGCGACGTTTGTTGGAGCAGCGATGGAAGGCTGGTGGTCAGCGCGGGCGGAGACGGCGTCGTCAAGGTCTTTGCTCGATAGCGCACTTGTCGTCTGTCCATCTTTTGTGTGTGTGTGTGTGTGTGTGTGTGTGCGATGTGTGTATTGTAAGAATCATGCGGAGTATGGTCTCTTTTCGATAGACTTTTGAAGCATAGCGTGCTCGCTTTGTTGCGTTTACAGTTCAGTTCGCTATTTGGTGGGCGAGCAGAGAGAAGAGATATTATTCAATTCAAACTCACGTTGAATATTCATTGGTGCCACCATGTAGGCGTGGCCGTCTCGTCGACTAGTGCTTTAACGTACATGTAATGTTGAGACATTCGGCACTACACTTTCTATATACAACGTGACAAGGTTTTGCATAAGGAGAAAAAGTGACTACGAAGATATGTCGTCCATAGTGGTGGCGGTCATCTGATACTCGACTAAACGGAAAACACTCTCACAAATTCGGATTTGCACAACCTGCAGTTGGCAGTACATGTACCTTGTCAGAACTGCACAACTCATCGACTACTCGGAACTGCAAGGTAACGTTTCACCAAATCCAACGCCTAAGCGTCATGTACCCGGCAAAAATCAGCGGCCCACAGTCATGTGCAAGAATGATGGATAGAAAAAGGAAGTGCCATAAACCCATGAACCATTTGCTGCCTAGTCGAAAGAGAAGCTACCACCGCGTGTCGTATCGAAAAAAAACAGCCACTAGCCCATATCATGTCGGTCATGTCGTGTCTGCGGGGCTCCCCTCGCTCTGTTACGGAAACTGGAAAGCCGCCGTTCGCTTCGTCGGCGGATGATGCTGGTCTAACGCTCCTTCAATTCCAAGCAAACAACTCCGTTCATGTTTTGATCATGCAGGTTTCGTGTCTTTGCAAAGATGTCCACTTTAGATGGCGTACTTCCTGGTCCACTCCCTAGCGGTGGCCTCGTAGCGGGCGCGGTCGGTCTTGTAGACATGTGCGATCTCGGGCACGAGAGGGTCGTCGGGGTTGGGGTCTGTGAGCATGGAGCAGATGGAGAGGAGCACTGTATGTGTGTCAGTGGACTGCGTGTTCATGATTCATCACGGTGGCCAAGATGGAGAGGCGTGACGAGGGATATGCGTACCCTTTGAGATGGTGAGCGCAGGGCTCCACTGGTCCCTCAAGATGTCCAAGCAAATCGAGCCGTTGCTGTTGATGTTGGGGTGGTAGATGCGGGTGGTGAAGTTGACCTTCGGGGGCTTGAAGGGGTAGTCTGTGGGGAAGTGGATTGCGAGGAAGAAGACACCGCCAGAGTATGGTGAGTCGCCGGGACCCATGATGGTGGCCTGCCAGTGGAACTGTGGTGGCAAAGAATGTCAGTGGGTGTCGAGGTTATCGCAAGACCATGCCACGCGGCGGAGTACGTTGCGGCGAATGGTGGGGATTGGATCAGTACTCACGAGGTCATCACCGATCGGGCCAGCGCTGCACGACGAGGGCGGGTCGCTATGGTGTTATTAGTATACTGCAGGCGCGTGCAAGAGAGGGTGTTCCTCGTGGTAGAGGGGCGTATTGCATACCGGCCGAGATCTGTGAGTTCCTGTTGGATGGTCAGTCAGCGGTGTTCGTTGAGCGCGCGACAGCGGTGGCGGCGGTGACATACCTTGTTGATGCGCTTGAGAGCCATGTTGGCGACTGTTTGCGGTTGGTAAAGGGTTTGGTGTTGCAGAGGGGATGTTGGTGTTGGTGGTGGTGTCGATGTAGGCAAGACTGAGGGAGGAAATGCGCTGGTGGGGCAAAGTGAGTCTGAAGCCAGCGGCGTCACTGCTCAGCGTCGGGCTCTTCCATCCTGTGATCGAGGCAACCTGAGGCATGATGCGCTTGCCTGACTAGGAGATGCATGTGCGTGCATAAGCGAGGATGAATAATGAAGGCTGTATTATTGATTGAGACTACTTGTATTGCTTCCGTGCTTTTAAGTGAGCCATACAAATGCTACAATATCTATCAAGTGTAACAGTAACAGCCATAATTTACAAAAGCTACCGTACTTATGGAAAAGACAATAATTGTCACGAGTTATAATTATACTCATCAGACAATCGTCAAACAGTCCCAATTGTGCATGGCTTCACGCGGGGCAGTGCAGCGATTAGCGGGCAGGGCATGTCATGTTCGGTTCATGTTGGGCTGACGCGACGACGTAACACTCACTACCTACTCACTTACTCGACTAGGCTGCCGCATGCGCATAGCCAATTTTAATTGCTTCCTCTAGACTACGACTCCTCTCCCACAAACCATTGTCACATCCGACAACACCGCCAGCATGAACGTAATCAAGCTGCAAAGGTCCGTCGCCTACCGCCCCCAACATTACCCCTCGGCATGCCCGGACTGACACCATTGCCCTTCCAGGAAATACCCCCAATTCAAGCAAGAAGAAGTCCTCGCCTTCTCCAACGCCTTCAGCCAACTCGATACCGAAGACCGCGGCTACCTCGACGAGGCCACCGTCATCAAGGCCACCCAGAACTCCGAGCGCCAGCCCTATGATGTCGTCCGCCAGGCGCTGAAAGAGGTCGAGTTGGACAGCTCACGACGTGTGGAACTCGACGACTATGTGGATCTCATGTCCAAGCTGAGGCTATCCTCACCCGCACAGCAGCGCATGGGAACAGGACCTCAGCGACCCAGAGGCGTTAGTAGCGCCGCTGCCCAGGGGAACGGCGCATCCGGCGCATCTGGTCATGCTTCAAAGTCCAGTGTTGGTGGAGGTGCAGGAGGTGGCAGGATCACGGTCGGCGGTGCCACTGGCAGCTCGCAACACACCATCAACGAGGATGAACTCACCGAGTTCACCAGGCACATCAACGCCGTGCTTGCCGGCGATCCCGACATCGGCAACCTGCTACCTTTCGACATCAACACTTTCGAGATGTTCGACCACTGCAAGAACGGTCTCGTCCTAGCCAAGCTCATCAACGACAGCGTACCGGACACTATCGATGAGCGCGTGCTCAACCGTGTTGGAAAGAAGATCAAGACCTTGAACGCTTTCCACATGACAGAGAACAACAACATCGTCATCGAGTCGGCCAAGGGTATTGGTTGTTCCGTGGTAAACATTGGCAGCGGAGACATCATTGAGGTCAAGGAGCACCTCATCTTGGGTCTGATTTGGCAGATCATCAGGCGAGGTCTTCTCGGAAAGATTGATATCAAGCTGCACCCTGAGCTGTACAGACTGTTGGAAGATGGCGAGACACTCGAACAGTTCCTGCGCCTTCCCCCAGAGCAAATTCTGCTGAGATGGTTCAACTACCACCTTGCGAACGCCAAGTGGGGACGACGGTATGTTGGGTCAACATGAATGACGATACTGATACACGTGCTGACCATTCACAGCGTACAAAACTTCTCTTCCGACGTCAAGGATGGCGAGAACTACACCGTTCTTCTCAACCAGCTCAAGCCTGAGATCTGTTCAAGAAGTCCCCTCCAGACACCCGACTTGCTTCAGCGCGCTGAACAAGTCTTGCAAAACGCCGACAAGCTCGAGTGCCGCAAGTTCCTTTCTCCGACCTCTCTCGTAGCCGGAAACCCGAAGCTCAACTTGGCTTTCGTGGCCAACCTCTTCAATACTCACCCTGGTCTGGACCCCATCACCGAAGAGGAGAAGCAAGAGATCGAAGACTTCGATGCCGAGGGAGAGCGCGAAGCACGCGTTTTCACTCTTTGGCTCAACTCTCTCAACGTCAAGCCGACCGTCGTCTCGTTCTTCGACGATCTTCGCGATGGAACCATTCTCCTGCAAGCATACGACAAGGTCATTCCCGGCAGTGTCAACATGCGCCACATGAACAAGGCACCCGCAAACGCCGCGCCCGCACAAGCCACCGACCCCGATGAGGAGTATCTGGTAATCAAGTCCGGTCTGTCCCGCTTCAAGGCCGTCGAGAACACCAACTACGCCGTAGAGATCGGCAAGCAAAACAGCTTCTCGCTCGTAGGAATCCAAGGCGCCGACATCACCGATGGTCAACGCACCCTCACCCTCGGCATGGTCTGGCAGCTGATGCGCCGCGACATCGTCAACACCCTCTCTGGGCTCGCCCAGCGCATGGGCAAGCGCGAGATCAGCGACGCCGACATGGTCAACTGGGCCAACTCCATGTCGGCCAAGGGCGGCAAATCCTCGCAGATCCGCTCGTTCAAAGACAAGTCCCTGGCTAACGGCACCTTCTTCCTCGACGTGCTGCACGGCATGCAGAGCAACTACGTCGACTACGACCTTGTCGCGCCCGGCCGCACCGACGAGGAGATGTACGCCAACGCAAAGCTGGCCATTTCCATTGCACGCAAAATGGGCGCCACCATCTGGCTGGTTCCCGAGGACATCACCAACATGCGCAGCCGGCTTATCGTCACTTTCGTCGGCTCGCTGATGAACACTGCCGAGAAGATGGGTGCGTGAGGGAAACTTTTGTTATTATTCCTTCAGAAAGTTATGCTTTTTCTACCAGAGAAAATGAAAAATACGAGAAATTGAAAAGCAATTCAAATGATTAAGCACAAAAAGATGCCAACGCGCTATAATGCCGTCTCAAATCCGTCTCTCTTGTCCCAGGTCTAGTCACATGAAAGTCTCGTCAAAGAGCCGGAACCTCTGTTCTGAGTCGTCCGCGCGGTAACGATGAAAGTGTTCTGTGTACCTTATGACGGGCCGTTGGCTGTATTCGCCCACACTACATATCAATTGCACAACTTACATGTACGCGTAGACTAAAGCGGTGACGTGTCTCAGGTGGTCGGCAGATTGAATCGCACATTGGAATCGTTTGTCCTCAATCTCGCCCAGTAGGCTCTCAGTCAAGAGCTTTGCGAGAATGATCTGATTACGAGATCGGATAATTTGAGGAGGAATAGATGCAGTGAATGGTGTCTCTGTGTGCGTGATTGTCGTTTGATTTGGCAGTGATGGACTGGATATGAACATGCGTTCCGGGAGAGCCGCGTGTGAAGGGAAACATAGACTGACACTGCCCAGCTAGAGCGGTGGCCTTTCCCTAGCGGTTGTGCATGCAGCGTATCCCATCGATGATGCGCCTTCTTCCCAGCGTAGTCGTAAACGTTTTGCCGAATTCGTATCTCTTGATTGTAGTTGAGTCGCGATGAAGATGCATGCCCTTTTTTCAGGAGAAACGAAGCTTTGATTCCGAGCACTCGAGGATCATGTACTCGAGAATGCTACATGCACATACCGCTCCATCATCATCCCTAGCGCCTTGACCAAATGCACACATCTAGAAGACAAGAGCAGCACCCTTGGTCTTCTTGTCACCACTGTAGAGCGTGTTGTTAGTATATTTGTTCCAGCAAAGTCCATGGACGGCGGGTGATCTTGGATGATCGGAGGCATGACGTACCCAAGCTCGAAGTGCTTGCAACGCTTGAGGGCGAGCTGAGCCTTGGTCTTGCACTGGGTGCACTCTAATCTGAGGACGACCTTCTTGGTGGTCTTTGCCTTCTTGTGGAAGACAGGCTTGGTCTGACCACCGTAACCGGACTGCTTACGGTCGTAACGACGCTTACCCTGGGCGAAGAGGGAAGCCTTTAAAAGTGTATATTAGTTTCGGGAGTTCGGTGTGGTGGTTTCGAAGTTAGGGGGTGTCGCACCTTGCCGGCCTTGTACTGGGTGACCTTGTGCTGGGTGTGCTTCTTGCACTCCTTGCCCTTGCAGTAGGTCCTGCGCGTCTTCGGGATGTTGACCTGTAGGCGCAAGAGTATCAGTATGAGTGATCTCGTTGCGGATATTTGTTTGGCCAATGTGTGTGCGAAGAGTGTGCCTGCAGCATAGTATGTTCCGATGCTTGAAGTCGCCACTTTGACGCCGCTTCTACATTCATCCCAATCCATCTTCCAATCCTGTGTGACCAGCCTCCCGAGTATGCGCTTCCTTCACAGACCAGCGCATACTGAGGTGGAAGTCGCATCTTGCAACATGCTTGCATGTTCCTTCATTTCCAGTGGCCCGGTTGTAATGCCTTTCCATCTTTCTTCCATCACTCTTCCCTGGTTTCCAACACAACTCTCGCAGCAGGCACACTCAGTCGCACGCATTTCGGTTCCAGGTAGGCGCTTACCATTTTGACGGTATTTCGGTCGTCGAAGGGCGGTGAGGTTATCGATGGGTCGCTGGTCGTGGTAACGCTCACTCGCTATACCGTACAATTCGTTCGGGACGCCGAACTTCGTGCTTGCCAAGCCACGAAAATGCCCACCCCACTCTTCTGGAGGATCACGTGCGCCGATCATTTCTGCCTGAGGATTGACTTTCACTAGCCGACTTCAGCGGATCCTCGCGATTTACATGTATTCGATTCCTACTACTACTATCTTCTTAATTAATCATACGTGTATGTTGTAACTGTTGACGATGACGATCATAATTGGTCCGGATAATGAGCCAATCTCAACATTGGTCAAGCGAGCTAGCATCGACCTTTCAGCTTCACTTGAAGTCCCAGTTAGGCGATGTGAATTCGCAGCAGCCTCTCATGAACCACACGGACGTACCTTAGGACTCCGGACCGTTTCGATTGTACAGTACTGCTGAGAGTGATGTACTCCGTAAAGCATATCTCCCCGGGCATTGGAAAATAGCAAGGTACCACCTAAGGACACCAAGTCAACTTTAATTTGTTGTACCAAAGAGACAGGTCTCTACTCACGCACTTGATAGACTGCCTCGAAAAGCGTCATGGCCCTAATAGCTTCTTCGACAATAGTTGAGTTGACAATAACACCCGGACCGTGCGCTGACAATACTTGGACGGGTGCTATTGTAGATTGACAATTGACTCAATTACTACAAATCATTTCCTAGATCGCTTGAATACTAGCTAACTACATTACGAAACTCATACCATCTCACACAAATTAAGTCAAACCAACAACTACCATCGAAATGCAGTCCAACCAGAACACGCCCGTTGCCAGCACCATCGGCGGTAACGCCTACAACCCCATCATCATCAGCGACGACGACCACAGAGCGATGACCTACGCCGAGATACCCCTGTTCTCCGGCTTCGACAAGACCGGCAACTCCAGCAGCAATGGCAGCACCACCACATCCACCATCTCGCCACACTTCGCTTCAGCGACAACAATGCAGCACCCTCACAACACGCCCGCTGGTACCATCACCACCCGAGGCTACGCCTACAACCCAATCATCATCAGCGAAGACGAAGACGAAGACTACTACAGCGTCCGCCTGTTCCTGTCGGTATTCGCCGACATGAAAGAATCCTCGGGCCTTCCAGCCCAGGAGAGCACGGTGCGTGAGCTAGTGAGGGAGATGATGGGCTGTGATTGAGTTCGGCGTTCTCGATGGTCGAGAGGGGGTTTATCTTCTCGTGGTTGAGGGTACATGCTGGCATGTATCCTGGGAAATCAGGTGGAATCATGTATATTTAGCTAATGGCAATACCACCGTTGAACTTTGCTAAACCCGCTGATACGAGCTCACTTGCCTGATCGATTTTCGAAGATGCCCTCATTTAGTATCGACTATCTCATTGGTGTGCTTTGAGTTCGAGTGCCCTGTAGCTGTTGATACTAGCGCATGTGTTGACTGATTTTCGGAGTTGCCCTTAGCTGAAATGGAGCTCTCAATGGCGAGCTACCGATCTAGTTGTAACATCGCTACTGATACTAGCATATGCGCTCGTGCGAATGTTGGAGATACTCATGCTCGGTGCGTGCGCTCTCACTGGCACGAAATAGTTTTGAATGTAATGACGCCGCTGATACGAGCACATTTGACATGTATTATTAGACTTTCAGGGAATGCGAACGCAACGACAGCTTTACGGCAACCCAGATAGAGATACAAAGGTAACGCTCATCACGCCGAAGTCACTGATTCTCCGCTCAAGTACCCGCCATCTTCAGTCCATACTCGGGCTTGAACCACTCCCTAACAAGATCCTCCAAGACTTCCGCGGCTAGCTTCTTCGCAGCTTCGGAAGAGTCGGCTTTGCCCTCGATGTACAGCTTGATCTTGGGCTCGGTACCTGAACCCCTAGCGGTGAAAACGACATCGTCCAGCTCGCAGGTGATCATCTGCGCCGAAGCGTCAACGGGCAAGAGAGGTTTGTTGTCGGATGTAGCACTGTCAAAACCGAGAGTGAGATCGCACCAGCGGCGAATTGTGCGGGATCCAACCTTTTCCGGGCGGGTACCGTCGTTGGAGATGCGCACATTCTCAAACACCTTGTTCGTCGTGGCGGGCGAGGGCGAGATGAGGTAGGTGTTTGCGTCCTCGAAGTAGCCGTAAGTTTGGTAGAGTTGCTGCAGTTTCTGGTACGGCGTGAAGCCTTGTTTCTTCCAGCGCTGCCAGGCGGAGAGGAAGACTGCGGCGGCTGCGACGCCGTCTTTGTCCCATACAACGCCAGGGAACATGTAGCCAATGGCTTCTTCATAGGCGAAAGCGGGCTCTTTTCCTTCTTTTTTGAGGTCTTGTGCCACGTTGCCGAGCCATTTGAAGCCGGTCAGAGTTTCGCGGAAGTGGAAACCTTCCTTTGATGCCATCGAGGCCAGCATCTTTGAGGAGACGGTAGAAGCCAGCATTGTCAGTCTGGATCGGTTGCCCTGGTAGGTGTCGAAGACATGTGAGGCGAGAAGAATGCCGATTTGGTTACCGGTGAACTGATGCCATCTGCCCTTTTCAATCCTTTCCGCGAACGAGAAGCGGTCTGCGTCGGGGTCGTTGGCCAAAACAATAGACGTGCCGTTTTGCTCGGCTTCCGCGAAAGCAAGGTCGAGAGCACCCTTCTCTTCGGGATTTGGGAAAGGTACGGTGCTGAATTCGGGATCAGGGTCGGCTTGGGCCTTCACAACGCGCATATTATTCCCCCTGAACCACATGTCGTGAGCGATCTGACGCAAGAAAGGCAGACCAACGCCATGCATGGCTGTGTATGTGAATGGCATGACCATCTCCACGCTCGGCATGGGCCACACAAGTTCACGAAGGGAGCCCATGTAGTCTTTGGTGGCTTGCGAGAAGATGCGCTCAACGTTCTCGTGTTCATCGACAACGTTCGGGTCCCAAGTTTCGACATGGCTAATGGCTGAGATGGCTTTCGCAATGTCTGCGTCTCTGGGAGGAATGATTTGAGATCCGTTCGCCCAGTAGACCTTGTAGCCATTGTCATTCTTCGGATTGTGGCTGGCAGTCACCATGATACCAGCACTGGCTTTGTACTGGCCAACAGAAAACGGAACCATGGGAGTGTGAACCAACTGGCCGAACCAGAGCACTTTGATGCCTTTGCTCAGGAATGCAGCGGCGGTCAGGCGTGCAAATTTCTCCGAGTTGTATCGCGCATCATATCCGATGACAACACTGGGTTTCGTCAAGGCGCCTTCAACGGCTCCAGTAGCGAGCACATAGTCCGCAAGCCCGTGGGAGGCCTGTAGGACAGTCAAGGAGTTCATGTGGGCGAACCCGGCCTTCATCGCAGACCGAAGACCAGCTGTGCCAAACGCAATACGGGTTCTCAGTCGTTTTTCCAGTTCCGGTTCATTGCCAGCTTCTACGAGGTCGCTGATCTCCTTTCGTGAGATCTCGTCGCGGTCGAGCTCCAGCCAGCGCTGGGCCAGAGTTGAGATCGATTCCATGATGTTGTCTTAATTGGTTGATGAACGTTTGAGTACCGGATGAGTAACTTGAGTTGTCGCGAAAAATGTATCCTTTACGGTGCCATGCCTTCCGATGCTAGTGTGGGAATGCAGAAAGGGTCTTTGTGGCACGATCTTCTTCTAGAATGTGTTTGGAAGTTCGAACATCGATGTATCGTCTGTCGTCAACCCACGTGTCTGTAGCTTCATTGGCGCGAGAAAGCCCCAATCTAGACTCCAGCTGGCTGTCGGAATTCGCTCTGTTCGATTTACGCGTTATGATTGGCTGGTCACGATACCGATCGATAAGGGAGTGATCAAGATTCCATTAACTTGGATGCAAGAGTGAGGCTGCACACACAAGTATTGTATGACTTTTGGTCGAGATTGATCTATATATCTGTACTAAATACACCGCACGCATTCATGGGCTCTACACAAATGCCTGGACACCCGTGATAGCACGACCCAAAATCAGCGCATGAATATCGCTCTGACCCTCATAAGTCTGAGTTACAAACAAGTTCGCCACATGCCTGCCAATGTGGTACTCGTCGCTGACTGCATTACCGCCGAAGATCTCCTGCAGCACGCGTGCGTTGACCAACGCGCGGTCGCAGTTCTGACGCTTGATCATTGAGATCATCTCCGGAGCCGCCTTGCCCTCATCCTTCAGCCTACCAACCTGGTACGCAGCTTGAATGCCAAAGGCGGCATCTGTTACTGCATCCGAAAGCTTCTTTTGCACCAGCTGGTACTTCGCGATTGGGTTGCCCTTGAATTGCTTGCGCTCAAGTGCGTATTCTCTTGCGCGTGCGATGCAGTCCTCAAGCGCACCGATAGTGCCCCATGCAATACCGTAACGAGCGCTGTTAAGGCAGGAGAATGGCCCACGCAGTCCCTCAATTTCGGGGAACATCATCTCATGTGCGACCGGAACCTCGTCCATGTGAATCATACCCGTGATGCTGGCGCGGAGACCGTTCTTGTTGCCGAGCTTTGGTGTCTCAAGGGTGCCAGGTGGGCACTTGCTGCGCTCAACAAGGAAGCCGCGAATCTTGCCAGTCTCTTGAAGCTTGGCCCAGACCAACATAACATCGGCAATGGGCGAGTTGGTGATCCAAGTCTTGGAGCCACTAAGGCTGTAGTAGCCCTTCTTGGTAGGATGAGGTTTAGCGACGCTCTCCATGCTTCCAGGATCACTACCGTGGTTGGGCTCTGTAAGACCGAAGCAGCCAACAATCTTTCCCTTGGCCATGCCAGGCAGGAACATCTCCTTCTGCTCTTCAGAACCGAACTCGTCGATGCCGCCCATGGCGAGAGAGGACTGTACGCTCATGCCACTGCGGTAGCCAGAATCGACGCGCTCAACCGCACGAGTAATCAATCCAGATGCGACAGATGAGACGCCTGCACATCCGTAACCCTTGATAGTGGCTCCGAGGAATCCAAGCTCGCCCATCTCTTCAAGGATCTTCTGGTCATAGTTCTCATTACGGTAGGCCTCTGCAATTGGGCGTTAGCTAAGAAACTACTCAAATGCATGTGTATCGCATTTCGCATACCTAGTACTCGTGGAAGCATGCGCTCCTGGCAATACTCTTCGGCGACTTCAGCGATAGCCGTCTCTTCTTCAGTGTACAAATTGTGTGCGCCTAGAGGATCTTTCCAATCGAATGCTACTGGAGCGTGGAGATGACGACGAGCAGCAAGCGACGAGGGTTGTGCAACTCGCCTTGCGGCGCGAAGAGAAAGTGACTTGAACATGGTGGGTAGAGCACGTGTACGGAGAGAGAGTGAAGAGTAAGGCAAGGTTGTAATTGAGTCGTGGCCTAAGAGAGAGAGGGTAGGTTATGTATATGTACCTAGATAGACTCGACAAATACATGACGGCGATCGGCATTGGAAGCCGGACAATGGAGGGACCGAGGCACGGCGAGTCGTCGTTTTGGCCGATGGCGCTCTTGCTTCAGCACTTGAGTCCCTCGCCGATGTCGTAACTGGAAGCAACGACTTGACGCGCCCGCGTTCAACTAGCGGAAACGCGTTCCTGCACTTTAGGCAGGCACTCTCTAGGCATCTTCACATCTCGTCAACCTCGTCAACCCGTCCAATTCATTCCTGCACGCCGCAAATTCGCCCACACATCCGCCAACATGGGTATCAAAAACCTGTACCAGGTCCTCAAGGAGAACTGTCCCGAAGCTATCAAAGAAGGCGAAATCAAAAACCAATTCGGCCGCAAAGTCGCCATCGATGCCTCCATGTCCCTCTACTCTTTCCTGGTCGCCGTTCGCAGTGATGGCCAGCAGCTCATGAACGAGACTGGCGAAACCACGTCTCATCTCATGGGTCTATTCTACCGCACCCTCCGCATTGTCGACAATGGTATCAAGCCACTCTACGTCTTCGATGGTGCCCCACCAAAACTCAAGTCCGGCGAGTTGGCGAAGCGTTTTGCACGCAAAAGCGAGGCACAAGAGAGTCACGAAGAGGCCAAGGAGACGGGTACAGCCGAGGATGTCGAGAAATTCAGCAGACGGACGGTCAAAGTCACGAGGCAGCACAACGAAGAGGCGAGAGAGCTTCTCAAGCTGATGGGAATTCCCTACATCATCGCTCCCACCGAGGCTGAAGCGCAGTGTGCTGTCCTCGCACGTGCAGGAAAGGTCTTTGCTGCTGCTTCAGAAGACATGGACACCCTCACCTTCAACTCACCTGTGCTCTTGCGTAAGCTCACTTTTGCTGAGCAACGCAAAGAGCCAATTCAAGAAGTCCACCTTGACAAGGTGCTCGAGGGCCTGGAGATGGATCTGAACCAATTTATCGACTTCTGCATCCTGCTGGGCTGCGATTACCTCGACCCAATCAAGGGTGTCGGCCCGAAGGTAGCACTGAGCCTCATTCGCGAGCACAAGAACTTGGAGGCCATTGTCAAACATTTGGAGTCCAGCACGAAATACACAATCCCCGAAGACTGGCCCTTCGCTGACGCCCGCGTCCTCTTCCTTGAGCCCGACGTGCGCAGTGCCGACGACCCGGAATGTGACTTCAAGTGGGAGGCACCAGATGTTGAAGGTCTCGTCAAGTACCTCGTCGAAGGCAAGGGATTCTCAGAAGATCGTGTTCGCTCAGGTGCTGCACGTCTTTCGAAAAACATGAAGTCTTCGCAACAGTCCCGTCTCGAGGGCTTCTTCAAGCCAAAAGAGAAGACTGAGGAGCAGAAGGCGAACCTCAAGCGCAAGAACGACGAGAAGCTCGAAGAGAAGAAGAAAAAGCAGAAGCAGGAGGCCAAAGCCAAGAAGGAGGCCAAAGCTAAGCCGAAGATGGCTTCCTAGGATGGCTGAGTCTGTCACGTGTAAGCATGGGAACTTGGAACGGCGTTACGATGAGCAGGCGTTACGAGAACAAAAAGTGATACCATTGGGTGGCCAGGCGGCCTAAGTCTGTAAGTTAGATTGTAGCATTGTAAGCAGTAGTGTTCTAGTGACAACGAGATGTGTGTTTGCTGCCTTTGTTTACTTGACATTTCGTTCAGGTGAAGATGAGAGAGATACATGTAGTACCTCCGTCTGTGATGTGCATTCAGAGTGCTTGCATTGAACGGGCGGATGATAAGAACCCGATATAGGCGGTGATGTCCTTCGTCAAGAAGTGTGGCTTGCAGATGCATACCTACATATATGAAGTGACATGCAGATCTTGATATTGGGCGTTGATATACCCTTCCACATGCCTTTCTGTAGCCAACATCACTTTATTCAGCCCAGCACGTGGTGAAAGAAGCTGAAAGAGAGCAGCGCAACGGCCCAACGGGAGCCAAGCGCTCCGACTCGTGCCCTCTTGTACTTCTCTTATTACACAACATCCTCCGCCGACCACCACCTCAAGTACTTACATACCTACCAGCATACCACCATCCTACGCCGCCCAAAGCGACCGCTCCCAGCACTCTCGCGCACTCGACGCACCGCCGTACCCGCTTTCAGATCCTCGCCGACCGCCTCCAGGCCCACCTCTACCGCCCGCACCGCATCCGCGCAACCGTGGCAGTCCAACGCAATGGCGCTGTATACCGAAAATCAAATCTCCAGTAGTAGTAATTACCGTCGCTCGTCGTCCGCTGGCAGCACTAGCAGCAGCGGCCGTCGCAGCGCAGCAAACACCACCGCTTCCGCCTACCTCGTCAACGCCGCCACCATGGGCTTGACGGGCTTCCACTACTCCACCTGCGGGGCAGGGGGTACGTCTAAACGTTGAAGAGACATCTTGATATGAGGCCGTACTAACACACGCACAGGAGTGGGGTGGTTGGTTTGAGGTCGATTCGGGCCAAACATCACCACCGCCGTCTCCGCGCGCGACCGCGGCCGCCGCTGCTGGCAAGGACTACATGACGTCCGCCCAGCTGCTGCAGTCGCGTAGCGGAGACGCCGCGTACCACATCACGGAGGAGTGTGAGAGACTCTTCTGCGAGACGCTCCGGACCGCGTTCTTGGTCGAGAAGAACGCCGGCGCCGCGAGGAACTCGCTGGTGATGGGTGCGCTTGAACAAGGCCGCACGGATGAAAGTGCGGCCGACATGTTGTCGGAGACGCCGCCGTACGACCACCACGGAGGGCACGCCGTCGGGATGCCGGTGCAGATGCACCAGCATCGCCAGCGCAAGCCCTCGCTTCCAACCCCTGCTCCTTCGCCTGGTACTTTGGCGTATGCGCCGGCTCAGTCGGGAGAGGTGATCAAAGAGTACCTGGAGGTGTATGACTACCACTCCACTGGAACTCGGTTCAGAGGTTTCGTGGCGGAAAAGCGCGAACGTGCGCTATTCGTCTTCTTCGACCGTGAGGTTATGGAACAGGATCTGAAGCCTGGGTGAGTCTCCACCGAGCCCGACGATCATGAGGTAGTAAGACGTAGAGATGCATTACTGACTATCGGACAGCCTCACATCCCTTCTCGAGCTTGCGGGAACTGACGGCATCGACTGCGATCAGCTGATCGTCTGCCTGGACCGCACCGCCGAAGGCTGCAAAGACCTGGCCAAAGACTTGGGCTGGGTCGGTTTCGAGATTGCTATGCTGGACGCTTGGTCCGGGCATGAATGCACTCTGAGCGACCGCTGGTTGTTCCTGTCTATGGACGTTTGAGAAGGGTGTCTATGAGTGAAGTGAGAGATGAAAGCAGAGTAGGTGGGCCTTCGGGGTCAGTGTTGTGCGAAGACGGATTGATTGTTGTGAGGTCTCTTGACGTTTGGTGCTCTTTTGTGGGAGGGTTCTGGTTGACTAATCGCGTCTATCTCTCTGAATCTTCAGAAGCTTGCGTCCGACTACATTATTAGGCACAGGTTTCTTGATTGAGCTGGGCTACGAGTTTTTGATTCATATCGATTGCATATAAGCGAGAGCAAGGCCGGAGATCTCATTACCAAGCTTCACTCCCTGCCAATTCTATCGCGTGTTCTGCTTGCTGGTAACATGTAGCCAGATTACCTCCCCTCATGATGTGTATCATGACTGCACATACCTACATGCACTTATTGGTTGAAACCGAAACGACACACGCAGGTATCTGCCTATTTTGAAAGACCTCATCACCAAGTACATCACTCTCAATGGCACCAAGGTCAAGAGAAAAAAGCAGCTTTTTATTTTTCCATCGGCGACACACAAAAACAAAGGAGCCCAGGCAACCACTACTACTACCACTACCACTATCTACTACCCCTTCTATCATCGACGGACAAGGCGCTTTCACAATCTCGTCGAGTCTCGCAGCAAAGACAATCAAGTCAATCAATCATCAGTTGTCGTCGTCGTCCCAAGCAAGAAAAACAAAAGCGCTCAAAATCCAAAAGGCATCTGGCCTGGCATTGGCTGGCAAAGCCGAAAGCTGGCCGAGTTCGTTCGTTTCCCATCATCCATCGTGTGTAGTCTTTTTTTCTTCAATCACCGCCTCGCTCGAAGACATCATTCAGAAGCCAAAAAAGCAAAACGCAAACAAATCAGTTCGTCCATCGTAAAAAGAAAGGGAATAAAAAACAACGCTCTCTCTCAATAAGACTCTGGTGTGCACCGTGCCGTTTCATCGCTGTTGAAACTCGGGAGTCTATCAAACCAAAAGATCCCGAATTGATGTTCATGCCGGGAGTAAAGATGATCGAGAGTCGTGCAGGCAGGCGAATTTTGCCTTTGCCAGCGACGGCTTCGACGGCTCCAGCTGCTTTAGCTCAAGAAAACTGCGGCCAGATTATTTTCGGCCTAAAGCATGTTTTCGAGCAAAGCTAGCTACATTGGCGCCTCTCGTTTCGGGTTGAGGTTTGAGTCGATACCAGAAGTGCATTGCTATGCATCGTCAAGACTCCTCTTTCTCGCGTGCGTGTAACACAGGTCCAGAAAGGTAATAGCAGAAAGCAAAAGCACTCAGAGGAAGCGGCGATATTGCAGTGTAATGTGGTTCGTTGGAGGTCGGTCATAATCGTCGTCATTAGCGCAAAAAGAAACAAATACAGCGGAGAAGTTTTGCGGTGTTGTAGTCGAGCGAGCATTATCGAATCGGCTTCACCGGCTGCTGCTGACTGATGGGCCTCGCAGCCACAGCGCCAACATCAGTACGTGCACGCTTGATGCCGTTAGCGCTCGGAGGGCGGCCGTATTGGTCATCGTCGTCCATGTCGCGTCCACGCTTGTTGTTTGGTGGTACGCCGTTCATGGAAGGGTATTGAGGTGCGTAGCCTTGAGCTTGGTAAGCGTCAGCCCCATTCGGCGCACCAGCACGCGCATCATTGCTGATCACGCTGTAAAGGTTGCTTGCAGGCAGTTGAGAGCGCTGAGGTGTGCTGTATCCAGGGTACGTTGATGTGGTGCGAGGGGTTGCGCGGCCAGAACCGTTCTGGTGGGGCGAATGTGTCATCTCAGGAGAGATATGCGACGCGTCAGAGTGCATCTGGCTCAAAGGCGCGTTGGGCATGCCGGCGTACGAAGGTTTCCTAGAGCCATACGATGCACTGGTGTGTGTGTATTCGCCTTCGTGTTCACCGTCACCTTCGTGTTGGCTCGAGTAGCCGTCGTGAGGCTTCTGCTCCGTGTGCTCGTTCTCAGCACCGGCGCGAGCGGGTGGTGCCATCTCGGTCTTGACACCTGGGCTCGGTTGTACGTGGCCGTATTGAGGCGCGGAATACTGGGGGTACGCAGGTCCCGCGCTGTACATGGGTCGAGTGCCATCGTAGGCTTGTGTGGTCGGATACTGCATCTGCGAAGAGCTGCTAGGTGAAGTCGCGACTGGAAGACTTGTTGGTACAGATCTTGAAATAACGGCATGAATTGGGATATGCTGACCTGATTGCATGGCTCCAGCCTGTCCCTCACCATACCCGTAGGAATTGGCCGAGTTCATGGTCATGCTAGAAGCACTCGTCGGCGGTGTCGGGAAAGTGTGAGCTCGGTCAACACCCGGTCTGCCAGCGGCCGGATGCGGTGCCATCGGCTGAGGTTGGCTAACACCAGGGTTGCTCATTGAATGATGATGAGTAAGAGCGGGCGGCTGCGAGCTGGTCGGCGTACGCATGTAGTCAGGTTGCTGCTGCTGCTGCTCTGGCCGACGAGCAGCCATGGCGGCGCCACTCATGCTCCCCTGGCGAGCTTGGTTGGTTGGGTGGTAGAGCAAAGCCCCAATGTTGTGGACGAAAAGTGGGTAAAGAAGCTCGGTGATTCTCTCCTTGTTCGCGAAATCCAGCGCACGGTCAAAGGGTATCCTGTGTGCTGTCAGTATCACTTCTCACCGTTGAAAAAATAACTTCCCAACTTACCAGACACCTTTCAAGTGCATCGGCCCAATTTTGACAACGTGTCTAGTCTTCTCGCTCTTGAGAATGCCGTCGCGACGTCCCCGCGTCATGCCGGCGACATTCAACAGCTTCGTACCGTTGATCATGTGGTTGTCCTCTCTACGCGCAACACAAACGCCCTTGGCCTCAACCTGGAAGCACAAGCTGCCCTCGTCCTCCCAAAGGGTTGCAGTCACTCTCGGCTTCATGCCTGGGGGAGCAATTTGCCCAGTGGTGTCCGGGGCGTGCTGCTGCTGGAATTGCTGTCCTGCAGCTGGTGCAGGTGGTCCAGATGAACCCATCGTCGGCAAAGGAAGACCTTGCTGCACCATTCCAGAACCCATGGAAGACGTCACGGGGTGGCCCGTAGCCATTGGCGGCATAGAGCTAGGGTACTGCTGATATGTACCGTAGCTGTTCGGCGCGTAAGACTGCGAGGCTGGCTGAAGCGCCTGAGGTTGACCGTAAGAGTACTGTCCGATCCCCGAGCCGGGCGCAGATGCCGGAGCATGCTCCATGTATGCCTGCGGCTGGTTCATGTTGCTGAAGCCCTGGCTGTACTGGTATCCCGTAGGCGCGTACTGGGAGTGGTAGGAGGCTTGTTCAGGAGAGGGCGTCTGCAGACCAGTCGCGTGCTGATGCTTGCCAGCGTCCACTGGTGACGTATAGGTGGTGTTGGAGTCGTAAGACTGATTGGCAATGGAAGCGGTGCTGAATGAATCAGCCCGGGGAGACGAACCGACCGAGGAGTGCGTTTGATGAGCCGCGTTCGATGGGGTCGGGTACTGAGATTGGTACCAGTGGCTGTTGTCGTCGGTTCCCCGGGCTTGTACGTGGGAGATCGGTGGCAGCGCCAGCTTCGCGGTAGCTCACGAGTGAGCTATCTGGTGCGGTAAGGGTTTGAAACGAGGTGGGCAACGCGAGGCTGTCCAATGGTTGGAAGAAGAGGTGGTCGAGTTGCTTGACAGGTGTAACAGAGCGGTGGGTGGGCGTGTGCGTGCGGTGGGATGAATGCTTCGTGCAGTGTCGTTATGGTTCGTTGGTCCCGTGGAAAGCGTTGGTGCTTAGGATGCTGGGAGTGCCGGAGGTGGACGTTGGGACGCAAGCAAAAGTCGTAATGTTGGAAGGGCAACAGCAGCGAGCGGCGCTCAAACAGTCGTCAATGCAAAGTCGTTAATATTCGTTAATGGTCGTGACGGATCGTGGGTCGTTGCTTGGAACGAAACAATACCACTGGCGTCTACGTGGGACCTGGGAGGAGGAAGTGTTAGTATGGAAGACTGGACTGGGGAAGCGCGTGTCATGCAGCAGCATGCGAGGTGTCTGCACGACGCGGACTGTTGCGGCGGACGCACCCTGTGCTGGCTAAGAAATGCAGTGCATTAGATGGGATGGAGCGCAAAGGGAACGCTTGCTTTGGGTGGGGGAAGGCACCAAAGGATAAAGATGGATGCGGAGGAGGTTGGTGGTTGGCGAGCTAGCGGCTGGCGCGAGAGCCAGCCGCTGAGCGGCGGGCGATATCGACATCGGATAGCGCTAGGCGGGAAACAGACGGGCAGGCGAGGTGGTGTGGGGAAGGAAACAGCGTGCACGTACCTTATTGTGGCTGCTGGCCGGGCCGAGAGGGACAGAGAGGCCGGGCGGGCAGATGATGAGCGAGTGGTGAGCGCGCGGATGAATAAAACCCGGCTGGCGCGTGCGCGAGGTGGGTGAGGCCGGGCGAGGCGAGGCGAGGCTCAGGTGTGAGGTGAGGTGAGGTGAGGTGGTGAGGTTGAGGTCGGGCGGGTGCCAGGGCGGTGGGCGGCGTTTGCGACAGCACGAGGGGTGGCGGACGGGCGGGCACGCGGCGGCGGAGTCCAATGCAATGCACCACGCGCTTCTGTGCAGCAACAGGACTGCAGATGGGACGGGCTGTGTGGATGGATGATTGGGGGAAGAGGGTTGCGAGGCAGAGGCAGAGGAGGGAGGGAGGGAGGGAGGGATGCACGCAGGAAGCAAGGCGGGTGGCAGGCTGCCTTAGCGAGCGGACGAGCTGCTGCGGTGTTTTTCTGGCTGCTGCAGGTGCTGTTGTTGACTGATGTGTCGATGTGTTGATGTTGCTGGCCGCTGCTATTGTCGCTGCTGCTGGCGGGCCGTTGCGGTGCGTGCTATTATGGCTATGCGATGTGCGATCGATATGCGATGCGATGATTGATGGGCGGGCGTTCCGCGATGAGGGCTGGCGGAAGGGCAGCGCGTGTGTGTCTGACTCCCGTCTCTGAGAACAGGCAAAGCAAGGCAGGCAGGCAGGCAAGATCGGGCACAGACAGACAGGCACCTATGCTTTCTGCTGAGGGTGATGATGATGCTTTGCTGCTGGTGCTGAGCGATGGGCGAGATGCGGTTATGCGGTGTGCGGGAGAGGTGCAGCGCTGGCGCGGTTGTCTGCGTGTCTGCTTGGACTTGGGGGAGCTGTTCGCTCACGAATGCGGCGGGTGCTTGAGTCAACACACGCTTGCCAACAGGCGGGCGGCGAGTCTAAAAGACGCCTTCTCTGCTCGTTTTTGCTGAGACACCACTTCTCCGCCCCAGGGCCAACGGCCTGCGCAGGGATCCTGCACCCGGCCGGCCGGTGGGGAACGACAGGGAGAGGCTGGCCCAGCTCCCATGCCCTCTGGCCTCTCTCTGCTTGGCCTGCTTGCCTGGAAGAATGCGCCCGCCAGTCTCTGTGAGGCGATCGGCGGTCCCGGCGACACGCACAGACGTCAATAATAACAGTGTACTCGCGCGCGCGAACAGATCTCGCGCGTGGGAGAGAGCTGTGGTGCTGCTGCTGTCTGCTGCTGCGGGTGCATGAGCTGCTGGGTGCGAGCACATGCTATAATTGTTACGAGCTCGAACCCGAAGCAAGGCAAGGCAAGGCAAGGCAAGGCAAGGCAAGGCATACACGCTGCCGCATGTCATGTACGTACTCGCTCTATACACGCAGGACAATGGCTGCGGAAACGCTGCCGTATTCTGAGGCATCTCTGTTCTCCTCTGTTCTCCTTTCGTCAAGCACACCTGCTCCCTCTCTCGGGCAAAGGACGAAATCGGTTCAAGCCACGGCAATAGTAATAATGTGAACCCCAGCGAGTGAGGGAAGGCGAGGCGCGCTGGCATCCCTAGCTTCCAGCCATGAAGTCAACTCTCGTCGCGACGACCAGGGTCATCGGGTGAAGTACAGGCCGTGAGCCGCTGGGGAGCTCAGCAAAATGTGGAGCCCGCGATACACGACCTCCCACGCGTGTGTTGAGCCCTTCCGACCATCACATCGATGGAACGGACGTTGAAACGCCTCGCTTCGCAGCGTGGCGTGGCGTGGCGTGGGAAGGAAGGAGGTCTGGCGTCGACTCTTATATCGACCCGGTCGATAACTTCGTATATCCAACACGACTCGTGAGACAGCAGGGCGTGCGCTTTGGCAAGGCTCACGATTTACCTGTTCGATTCGGGCGGGCCCGACTACTCCACTGCACGGGCCTGGCCAAAAGACGAGCGCCGGGCAGTGGCAGGGATAGATGACGGGCAGATGCTGCCAGATAGCGCCACCGCCGCCAGCGTTGCGTTCCTTGCTCGCGGCGGTCCGACGTACGTAGCCAGCGAACGAGCCGCCCAGGCCAATCAACCTCGAGCGTACCCAAGAAGGGAACGGCACGTGAACGTGGACGGCTCGGTTCTCTCCAGGGAGAACGATAACCCTGACCATCCCATCCATCGTGGTCGCGCCAGCGCACACAGGGTACAAGGGCTGGTGCGATTGCAGCACGGTAGATGCTATGTATTGATATAGTGGTGGTGGTAGTCGACGGGTTGCTGCTGCATGTGCGGCAGCCTCGCAGCCTGGGGATATCTGCTGCTGCTGGTTGCTGACTGTAATGCCGGCGCAGGGCCAAAGTGAACGTCACCAAACACCAAACGGCCGGCCAATTGCAACAAAGTCACACCGCTCGCAGAAAACAGTGACCCGGCCACACGGAATCCTTCGCTCTCTGGTTTCCGGAGCAGAGCTCAACAAGGGAAGCATCGCCGTCCAGATCGACACTCCTTGAATGTGACGGGTTGCGACTTGTGACAACATTACGACGGCGACGTTGGAGGCTGCGATCATGGAAAGCTTCGACTGGTATCATCAGTAGATGCGCTTCTGAATCAGGGCAGAGCCAAGTTTAGATACCTTGGCCGGCCGTTGCAAGAAACGCGATTGTGATGATGCTGTGGTCGAAGAATATTAATGGCAGCTCTTGTCAAGATTTCCAACGGGAGCCGATCGATGCAGCTAGCCGCAGCTAACGGGTCTTGATTCCGGCTGTAAGCTCATGCATGTGATACGGGCACGGAAGGATCAACGCCTTTGACACGCGAACGGTAGCTTTGCTCCGATCAGAGACATGGTGTAAAGGCCATATGGTGCCAGCACAGAGAGCGCGAGCGCGCGGACCTGTCACTCCTGTGAGCCTGGACATAGGCACGATAGGGTCGACGGCTGACCGTTGAGGATGACAATGCTCGATGATGCGATAACCACCAGACTGCTATGTACTGTTCTCGTCCTGATCCTCGTCCTGGGGAGGGATGGCACATCACGCTCATCTCTGTTGGCGGACAGGGCGAAACGGATGGTCCGCGACTTCCCCATGCCGGAAAGCGCCATCTCGCCATCTCGAATAGCAGGCGGCCACGTCGCTCGCGGGTGGGTATCAGGGCTCGACTGAGGCAACCTTGCGGCCAAAGGCTAGCGCCACACTCTGCTCGACGGTCGCACGACATGCCTCCACACGTTCCTATAGGCGTGGGATTCCGTCGATGGCGCGGCAAGATGAAACGACGTGTGTGCAACGCTGGTCGAGTCGTAGCGAGCGAGTTCGTGGGTGGGAGAAGCACAACAATAATCGCATGCCCTGTCGACAGGCATTGTCGCGCGCTGTCGGGCTGGGCACGAAGCTATTCGGTCTGGACAGGGCCCATTGTGGATGCATTGCCCATATTGCGGATCTCGATGGAGAAGCTCGACGCTTTCACTTCCCATCTTTCCCAGCCGATCTGCGGGGTGCGTTTTCCATCTTCACTCACCGCTCTTTTGTCGCCTTGCGATTGGACGAGCGCGAGAGGCTCTTGTCGTTCGTTGTCGTCTACTTCTCGTTGATGAGATGGTGTGAGATGTCTCGATTCTGGCAGCTCGTGGGGAGCGCATGCGATCGAGGCAGCCAGACCACCATCGCCGACCATGTCAGACAGACATATAGCATGAACGATACTACTACGATACACAACAAGGAAATACCAGTAACTGCCTCAGCCTGCTCGTCATCGATAAGACATGCAGTGTTGATAGTTGCACTCGGAGTGACAGCCACCGCATACCGCCAATTGTCTCTTCTCAGAGGCAGCACAGCATTGTTGCTGTTGTCCATCCCTATTGTCCATTCCCGTTATCGTCGCTACCATGACTCCCGCTCAGTGCAGAGGTGCCTTATGTACTCACAGCATCCGTCCCGTGTCAGCGTGGCCCAAACTTCCAAACCTGCACAGATGAACTGAGGGATCCTCATCTCACCACGACAACCTGCCACGCCTGCTCTACCGGCGGTACACTCACGAACCCTACATCTTCACACACACACGCGCGCGTGCGCTCAACGCAAAGCCGAAGTATGTGTGAGATGGGTAGCCGTGGTAGCTAAGAAGCCCCGATCAACGGTACATAACGGGTAAGCAGTAGTGGTGCTATTCGGCCAGTAGTAGTACTGCTTCGGCACGGCGAGTATACACACAAGCTTATTTATCCAAAGTACGGTACCCTTCTGGCGACCTAGGCAAGCCGCCGCCTTTCCCCTGCGCTGCCGGCGCTTGTCTTCTCCTTCGCCCACATGTAGGTACTCCGCAACCGGAGGCACGACATACATGCATTTCTGCACTCCGCCGACGCAGGGCTGTTTAGTTGTTTCGAGAGAGAAACGGTCGACGTGCTTTAGACTTGCTAGGTTGCTTACATGTACGTCTGTAAGAACCGCTTGTGCAGTGCGCGCGCGCCGCTTCGCTGCTCATGTCGTCTTTCTCTGCACTCGTGTGTTCGGCTGGCAATCCATGTGTCGATGCACATGTGGTAGTGCACGCAAGTGGCGGCATTCATGTAAGTCATCGTACATACATGCCTCGACGTGAACGACATCTCTTCCTCGACCTCGAGCCGGTGGCGCATCGCTTCAAACCGCCGTATATGTCAACGCTTGTTGATTGGACATGTAATCATGGATGAGTATGTCACCAGTTTGTATCGGTACTGTATGTTTATGACATGCTAGAGTTGACGATACCACCACTTACGAGAGCTCGTATCTTCTGAGATAGCGACTTCCGACGACTGCTCTATCCCTGACATGAAATGGTGGAACATTTCTTGACATACGAAACTGCTGATGTTATCACATAGGAACTACATGCAGACTCTAACATGAACTGAAGTAGTATGTATGCACTCGGTTAGCAACATCACCAGTGACATGCGCTTCACGCATGCTATGTGCCTCGATGCCTGTCGTGACTACCTCCTACATCCGGTAATTTAGGACGTCGACGATTGGCTTGACAACCTCTTCTTTCCTTCGAGACTTACAGTCAGTCCTTTCCTCCAATTCTCTCATTGGTCTGGCCCTTCCGCGAGATACTGCAAAGTGACAGGCAGCAGCAAGAACACACTATGGTATTTACTCGGGACCTTGAGAGTTACAGCCATGACAGAAACACCACCAACCCATTAATCAGTCAGTCACCGGCATCACTCAGCATCCCACCGAACCTCCATCTTTACCGGCATTCCATACGCAGCATGAAAGATGCAGCTTGTTGCCCGTGAACAAACAGAATGCCAACCCATACACCATAGCCAGCACTATCCAGCTCCTCACACAGAACCAGAACAGCGCGGCTTCAAATCCAAAGCATCTCAATACTTCACCAGGAAACCCTCATTCGCATCCACCAAATCTGCACCAGCTACGGTCGAGTCGAGTCCCATACAACACAACTCAGAAGAGGCAGACAAGCCACTTGGTATACTCCACAAAGCCAGGCGTACAGTCTCTGCTTTAGCTGCAAGGTTCCTATCCCTCAAGCGTGAGATTTCCCAATTCCTTCTATTCTCCTGGTTTTTGTGCTCACTCTCATCGCAGGCCATCGGTCCAAATCCTTGTCCCTCAAGGATACCACAACACCCTACGAAGTCGAGTCGTCACCAGCAGTACCAGCACGTGTAGTTTCTCGCCAGCCATCAATGCTTACAATACACCCGTGGCCCAGCACTGGGGGCTTGGCTCATGCAAACACCCGCCTTGCAAGCTTCGGAAATGGCTCAAATGAGCATCTGCCGCCGCCACGACCTGTACCAGGGCCTCCACCACCGATCACCCAGCCAAAGCGTGTACGATCTGTTCGCTTCGCAGATCTGCCCCCTCCAAGCCCATTCGATGGATCTTGGAGCGTTCAGGAGATCGAATCAGATGGCAGCACAGAAGAAAGCAGGAGCAGACTTGCGCACCGACTCTCCGAATGCTTCGAGAACTTCAACGGTGCTTTGAGTCTTACGAATGGCAACGATACAGTCCTGCATCGCCATGGGAAACGTGCACGGCCAGTCATTCCAAACATCGACACTTCTCCCGTCGCAGTCGGGAACTCGAGTAGATCGCCAAGTGCAGCTTCATCGTCCCAAGCGTCTGCTCAACACATCAACGCCTCTCCTGTCAGCAATGCATCAACTGCAGCAACATCTTTCGGATCTTCGCCTCGTTCCTTCTCTTCTGCCAAAAGGTACGCATTGAACGATGGACACAGCCTCAACCAACTGCTACCACCTTCCGAAGACGTCTCGCTTTCTCCCATTGAAGAGGATGCTGGTCGGTTCTTCGCAATCCCTCAGCAAGATACCATGGTTACCGCAAAGCCAACAATCGTCACGGTCGAGGCCGCTGCAGCTGCGAAAACCTTTCTAGAAATACACTTTCACAATCTCCTCCTCGAACCTCTGTCTCCTCGCACGCTTCGACAAAGACGACTCGAGCAAGACCTGGCCGATCTCAGAGCGGCCCACGATGAGCGCATCACCGCTCGCCGTCTTTGGGTCGATTCAGAAAATGACCACCTCCGTCAGATGCGTGCCCTCAAGTCGAGCTCGATAGCCCGGCACAGCGTCAAGGGAATCTCCATCGCCGGCTACGACAGTGTTCGTGTACTCGGCAAAGGGAGCTTTGGCGTGGTGAGACTTGTGAAAGAAAGAAGCCAATCCCGATCAGACCAAAGTGATGCCGCAGTGGCAGGAAACCTCGCCCTGGCCGACTGCACTGTCGACCACAGCCTGCCCAGCGGCAAACCACTCTCAGACGTCTTCGCCATGAAAGTCATCCGCAAGTCTGAGATGCTACGCGGCTGTCAGGAAGGCCACTTGCGCGCAGAGCGGGACTTCCTCGTCAACGCTGAAGGCTCTCGCTGGGTCGTCCCGTTGATCGCAAGTTTCCAGGATAACACCAACCTCTATCTCGTCATGGAATACATGATCGGCGGTGACTTCTTGGGTCTGCTCTTGCGCGAGGATGTCTTGGACGAGGACGTTGCCAAATAGTACGTGGCAGAAATGATCATGTGCGTCGACGAAGCACACAAGATGAAATGGATCCACCGGGACATCAAGCCGGACAACTTCCTGATCAGCGCTTCAGGGCATCTCAAGATTTCTGACTTCGGTCTTGCTTTTGACGGACACTGGTCTCACAGCCAAGCGTACTACTCCAACCATCGCAACTACTTGCTGGACAAGCTAGGGATTAAGATCGTCGGTGATGAGCAAGACGCCGCCGAGGAAGCAGGCGAAGCAGGGCTTGCCAGTCAGGCTTCTCGACCTCCCAGCAGAACACCATCTTGTGTCAGGAAAGACGCCGAAGAGACCGCCAAGCGCGAAGGACTTTTGAACTGGCGAAACCGCACCGAGCGCCGTAAACTCGCAAGGAGCGTAGTTGGCACAAGTCAGTACATGGCGCCCGAGGTCATCCTCGGTCAGCCGTACGATGGTCGCTGCGACCTCTGGAGCATCGGCATCATCCTGTATGAATGCCTTTACGGCCGCACGCCCTTCTACAGCGAAAACAGGCAAGTGACGAAAGAGAGCATAGTCTCACACCGCAGCACGCTCTACTTCCCGCGCAACGAACGCTGGTCTCGCCCGAGCACAGATTCCCGCGTCTTGCTGTCGCCACCCAGCGACCTCGCTCTGGACCTCATGCAGAGTATCCTGACCGACAAAGACGTCAGGCTCAGCTCGAGACAGTACCGCCAAAGCGAGGCTGCCCGTCTGGCTCGTCGACCATCGAACCCAATGACCGCGCAGGGCAAACACGTCTACCCCAACGGCTCAGAAGAGATCAAATCTCACGAGTTCTTCCGCGGGATGCCCTGGAACGACATGCACTCGAGACCGCCGCCATTTGTACCTCGCGTCCGCGAGAAGCAATCTATCACGAAGTACTTCGAAGACGAAAAGGATATCGTCAGCATGGAATCCTCGCCGTACAACAGCAGCACGAGCGATCTTGGCGACAATACTGAAAGTGGAGGTACTGCTGCCGAACAATTGCAACAAGAAAAAGTCGACGTCGGACTGCAGGCTTGCTCCCATGCTGAGTTCCAACGCATCAGAGAGCACTTTGGCGTATCTTACGCAGTGTGGAAGACTGAACGAATGGCTTTCCTGCGTCGCCAGCGAATGGAGAGGGAGGAGGACGAGGACAACGATGACGTGGAGGCTTCTTCCAAGCCCAAGAAAGAGAAGAAGAGGCCGAGGGACAAGGTTCTCCGTGACGCTGCTGTGGGTAAGAAAGTGATGGAGATTCGGAAGAAGAAGGCTTTCTTTGGGTATACGTATCGCCGGCCGAAGCCTTTGATGCTGGAGGCAATGGCTTGCAGGTCTGCTGCAAGTGGAAGGAGGAGATGTGCGAGGCCGACTATTCTGCCTGTCGATGGTGCTGTGGATGACTGATGCTTGAGCTTGACGCTTGAGGAGGGTTGGTTACTTCCTTTTTGTTTTTGGGATTCTTGTTCTGGCGTTGTTTCAAATTGCAATCCCTAGGATGATAACTATTAAACTGTATATACGGACCTGAGATTGATTGATCGCTCCACTCCTCTCTGCGTCACATTCGATCAACCTGGGGTTTTCGTCATATACTCTATCTCATGGCCTCTTCTTGAGATTGACGATGAGCTTGATATCTCGTAAAGTACATGTAGATAGCTTGGAAAGTACTTGTCAGCTGGAGAGAAGCAACGACTTCGAGCAGACCTTTCGCGATTTCCTCGTGACAGACATCCGTAACTTCCTCAATTCACTCAGTCACCTCTTCACAACTGTAACCCTTTCATTCCAGCTCCCTCCATCATTCGTTGATCTATCCGCCTACCTAACGATTCACTCAGCCTATCGTTCCACCTACTCATCAATCTCAATATACCCATCCAACCTACCCACCCACCCAACAGGCCAAACCTCCCACCACACACCATGGCCTCCACCAACAACATCGACCTAGAGCAGAACTTCAGACCCGCCCCCCTCAAACGCGTCTGGACAGCGCACATCCCGCCCATAAAATCCCAATACAAACCCATCTCCGGCCGGCCGCTAGGCCTCGCAATCTTCGCTCTCCAATTCGCCAACATGATGACCTTCCTCGACTCGATGGCCACTCCCATGCTAATGCCCACTCTGTCGGCGGACTTGAACGCCTCGAGCACGATCGTCTAGGCGGCCATCTCGGGCAGCATCGGCGGCGTGATCGGGCAGGTCATCATGGGCTACCTCAGCGACCAGTTCGGCCGCCGGTACATGCTGCTGCTGAGCTACGGCGGGCTGACCATCATCGCACTCTTGACGGGGTTTGTGGCGACGGACGTGCAGCTGTTCGTCTTGAGGGCGCTCAACGGCGTTGCCGCGGGCTCGATCGGCACTCTTGTCAACGCTGCGCTGAGCGATTACACACCGCTGGGAACCCGCGGGAGATACCAGGGCTTGCAGGGCGTGACCGTCTTCATCGGCGGGCCCATTGGCATGATCGGCGGCGCGGCACTGGCTTCCATCGGCTCCTGGAGGGCGCTGTTCTTCGGCATCGAAGCCCCCTTCTCCTTCCTCGCGCTCGTCATGGCCTACTTCTGGTGTCCCGCCAGCATCCCGCCGCCCTCGCTGCGCGAAATCTGGGCGAGCATCAAAACAATCGACTGCCTCGGAATAACCTCCATCTCCGCCGCCGTCGTCTCAGGCCTCATCGTCCTCTCGCAAGCCGGGCGCCGCTGGCCGGTCTCGGACCCGCGCATCATAACCCTCATAATCATCTGCGGAATCAGCACGGCAGCCTTCCTCTAGTCCGGGTTCACGTACCGGCAGATCCGCCCCGTAATCCCCTTCGCCATGTTCCGCAACCGCACCGTCTCCGTCATCATGGTGCAGCAGTTCCTCGTCGGCGCCGCGTACTGGGCCTTCCTCTACTTCATCCCCACGTACCTGCAGTTCATCCACGGCATGGACCCGCTGCAGTCAGCCATCCACATGCTGCCCTGGCTCTTCGTGCACGGCTTCTGGATGACCGTCTCCGGCGAAGTCATGACCTGGCACCTCCCCGCCTGGCTGCCAGGTCTTCTCGGCGGGCGCCAAATCTCCTACGGACCCATGATGTGGTTCGGCTTCGCGTGTCTGGCAGCCGCCAGCGGCGGGATTTCCGCCGCGAGGAGCACAAGAACGGTTGTGGGGTTGGAAGTGCTCTTCGCGATGGGCACGGGGTCTGTCTTCCAAAACTCGGTTGCGGCCCTGCAATCGCACACGGAGCAGGACGAGTCGGCCGTGGTCTGCGGCGTGCGCAGCATGGTGCGCGGTATCGGAGGATCTGTTGGCTCGGCCATTGGGTCTGTGATCATCTCCACTGTGTTGAAGGCCAATCTCCCGCCGCTGTGGAAGTCGCTGGGTACTTCGACGTTCTCGTGGCCGCCGTACCAGGAGATGAGTGTGGGAGATGCAGCGCAGGTTGTGCGGGCGTATGAGAAGGCTTTCGGTTGGGTGTTCCTTGTGTGTGCCATTGCCATGGCTGTGTGTGTTGGAATGTGCGCTTTGATCGAGGACCATGGGCTGCAGAGGCACGAGATCAAGGAGAAGGAGAGGCGCATGTCCGTGGAGCACCTGTGATTGCTTGGTGTGTACCTATATCTCTTTTTACTCTTGTCTAGCACGTGCAATAATGACCTGGATTGGCTTGCCTACTTCAAGTCTGTCCTCGTGCTTATCATTAGTGCGTTTGACAACAAGGAAGTACGAGGGGAGAACGAATACAAAAAGCAAGCATGGGTATCATTTTCGACCGGCCTTGTCTGTCTCGGTCGTCTTTCGTACACATACAATACAGTACACATTCCCTCTTCCTTCAAGCTTGCTGGAAATGATACACGACAACCTCTCATGCCATGCCTGCACTGCCGTACACTTTCATCTCTTCTCAAGAGAGCTCATGCCAATGCCAGGAGCCGGACGAAGTCGGTTGTCGAGGAAGCCGAGTAATTGGAGCGTTAGTGGTGAACACTGCTTCAATGGCAGATGCACCAAAAGGCGACTCGCGAGGAGCTGGCAGTGGCAGAGGCATTGGCAGAAGGCGGAGGGGACCAACAATCCCTCTCAGCCTCCCTTCCTTGCGCCGCCGGCGGCCTTCTCCCTCTCGCTCAACTTCCTGCGCTCTCCCTCCAGCACTTTCTTGACCTGGTTGAGCACCTGCACCTTCTGCGCCGAGCCCTTGCAGTCCTCGGGCCTGTAAGGCGGCGAGATGATGACGGCTTCGTGAGCAATCATCTCGGTGTTGTGCCAGCGGATGGGGATGTTACTATAGATAGCCATGATTATCAGCATTCAATATCTCTTCTTCTGCTTGGAGCTTCAATGATGTTCTCGCATGCAATGTACTCACACTCTCTTCAGGGAATCATAGATCGCCTGAGCCTCTTTGCTAACACCCTTTCCACGATCGGCCGCCTGCTCTTTCAGCTGCGCAATGCGCGCCTTCTCGCGCTCTTTCAGACGCTTGGTGTCGACGGGCGGCAGCTGCTGTTGTTGCTGCTGCTGCGAAGACGCCAGGGATGTGATCTGGAAGTTCTGGACTCGCGAGATGGGGATTATGTGGTAGTCGCCGGAGTCGCCAGTAGCAGCTGGGCGCGTGTTGATGGCAACGACATTAAGGATCGGACAGGCGGTGAAGAGGGTACCCTCGAAGGTTTGCGACTGAGGCGCGGCGGTGGTGAGCTTGATGCTGGAAGGGTGGTTGGGTCAGTTCCATGCCACGTATCGAATGTAGCAGCCTACAGCAAAGACGAGCTGAACCAACTTGCGAGGTGGCTAAACTGGGATAGAACATACCGCGCTCCAATTGCTTTGCCCAGAGCTTCCACAGTGTCCACGGGAGCAGGAGTGTTTGACTTTGGCGTTGCGACCCTGGCGGGCTTAGTGGTGTTGGCCATGTCCGGTTTTGATGAACCACGATTGTCAGTCTAGTAACTAGAGATGCGTCCTAGCCCAATGAATCTTCCTGGTCGTCCTCTCACGAACAGTGCGCTCCGTGTGTCCGGCGGGAGGTCAGGCACATGCACCGGGATTTGGCTCGCTCCTCGTGCCAGTGCAACAGATGCTATTCGAAGCAAAGTAAACAGTGCGCTGTAAAGAGCGACGAGAAGCGAAGACGCGGCGGGAAAGGAGACAAGACAAGAGGGAGGCAGGAAGGTGCGGCCTCACTTGGTAGTGACAACAAGTAGTGGCAGTGAGGTCCGATGTATTGGATGACTTAACCAATGGGGTGGAAGCTGAGCACGTGCGTCACTCCGCAGACCCTCGTTTCGGTTTTGTCCGAATTGTCTAAACTGGGACTAGAAGACAATCTCGCTGACACTGGTGCGTTTAAGATATACTAAAGCTGCTGGTACTGCCGCTTGCTCAAGTCTGGTCTGGTGAGGTACTCATATTTCGTTCTTAGAGAAGATATCACTATCTCGCTGGTATTCGGGCTGTTTCGTCGGACGTGGATAGCTGATACCACGGTGCATGTAGAGGCTGGGACTACAGGGCCATCACTCAAAGTCAGGAGCTGTTCATCACTTTGAAAAATATGATCGATCTCATTTATGCTAGACTGTCACCACCTTCGTCAATTACAGCTGCCAAGTTTCGAACAGCGCCTGAGCCTGATCCAACTACACGGCCTCCAATGAACAATTAGCTAGGCAAACCGATACAGGCTGCCGCTCGGCTAGACCAAACGCACCCTTGAAAGAAACAGAAACAAGGTCGCAAAGACCTGCAGAAAGGAGATCAAGAGAAAAACAGAATCCAATTCTTTCCAAAAGAAACGCCGGTGTCCAAAGTCGTCTTCTTCTTATGTCGTTCATTCCCTCGTATCGTGTGGTCTTGCTGAAAGAGCAGAGACAAATTCTGAGAGTAAGGAAACCGTAGGTCGCGAGCGCGGATGGTGTAGGAGAGGTGCGTCTGCACATATGAGCACCAATTGTCTTGAGTGCTGGAAAGAGGATTTGACCGATAGATTGGCCAACACACTGGGATAATCTTTTCACGTCTTCATGTTAAGACGCTGATCTGCCACTGTTTGGAGCATGCGTAGGATCGCTTTGCTGTAAATTCGTTCCTCGGTCGTATTGCTGGGGTGGTAAAATGCTGGGGTGAAGCAGATAATTTTCGTGATGTGTCGTGTCGTGATTGTCGTGATTACGCCTGTCTTTGGCGTCCGAGATTCTGCGCATGATGGATGTAGTCAAGTCGAAACGCCGGTCGATGCTGCCAATGCTGCCATAACTCCAATGATATTCGATGCAAACGCTGCCAAGCTCGCTTCCTGTTTACTGCACAGACTCCTGGCCTACCGCAAGCTCCTTCAGGCGTTGCTGGAAGGGTTGGGGGTTGTAATCCGAAGGAATGTAGGATCGCGGGAAAGTCTTAGATTGACGGAGAGCAGCAGCTTCGACAAACGGTGATCCAAGGCGCGGGGTCGGCTCCGCCAAACGGCGAGGGACCGTGCGAGTCCCTGGTGGACAATTCATGAAGATGTCCGACGGATCAATCCTGTCGGACATCTCATGGTCGTCGCTAACAGGTGTCAACTGCGTGTGAGCTGGGGTCGGGGGTGGCATGACTGGCGGGGTGAATAGTTTGGCAAGGTTGTCGGCAGCGCTGGATGCGCCAACGGTAAAGCCACGGTTGCGGACAATCGGGTTCGCATTCGTCGAGCCGAAGATGTCCTGAACGGCAGGGCGCTTTGGCTTGTCCTCATCCGGGCGGAAGCGGCGCTTCAGAGAGCGTGGCGCAGTTGGTGCGCCTGAGCTCTCAAACGGCGAGTCCAAACCAGGAGCCGCAAGGTTGAAGTCACCTCGTCCCCATGATTTGGCGGAACTTTGTAGGATGTGACTGCGCTCGTCAAAGGGTGAAGCCAAGGGAGCAGAAGACAGGAATCTAGACTGCAGGCCCAAGCCTGACTGAAGCGACTGACTTTTCTGGTGAGCTTGCGAGCGACCAATGCGTGCAAACCAACCATCTGGCCGTTCACTGCGTTGAGACTGCGGACGCATCTGCGGCCCGTTGTTGCTCAACTGAGCGAGAGGACCGTCGGGTTGCATGGACGGGTTGGTGGAGGTAATGAGCGACATTTTCATATCAGAGCTGGAGAATGTAGTGGACGCGCTGGAAACGCTGGACACAGTAGGTACTGTAGGCGCAGCAGGTGCAACCGGCGCGGACGGAATTGATGTGGATTCGGAAGACTGGCCCTCAGATCCCAGTGCGTTGAATGGTGACGGGCTGCGGGTGCGGAGAAGACGCTGGTAGTGAGCAGAGAATGAGGGCTTGTTTTTGCTCAAGTGACGCAGTCTGCGTCTGGTCGCACCCTCGGAGCGAGGCCACTGGGGCTGCTTGGCCTCGCGGCGTGCGTGGGCGCCGTCAGGGCGAATGGTGTCAGGAGAGCCCTCACGTCGGCTCGGTGATGAGACCATCGAGTCAAGAGCACAAAGTCCATTCGAACGGCGGTCTTTCCAAGTACGCTTTGCCTTGGCAGCGACACGGTAACATACGCCGAGCGGTGGCGTCGTTCCGGGTAGCATCTTGAATGGTGTGACTATTGGGTCTGCGACGTAGGCCATGTAGGTCATCCACAGATGGTCGTCCATAGCTGGCGTCCACTTGGTCTGGCGATGCGTCTTCATGCGTTTTGCGAGTGGCGAAGCGGACATGGCTGGTGAAGTAACCGCCTTGTCCTTGGGAAACAAGTCGTCAACGAATGGGTCGTTGGTCTCGCTGTCTGGGCTCAGGCTCGCGCTGTATGGCGCGGAGAAGCCACCACTCCCCATAGAAGAGATGGAAGAGTCTGACAATGCAGAGCAGACGGAACCGGCGCGTCCGTAGATGGGCCTTCTATCGCGGCTGTCGTTGATGAGTCCCCATTCGTGGGTGGGACTCTCAATTCGCTCGTATGGGACGGTGATGCGAGGTGCAGGCGTCTTTGGTGGAGTGATCGCACGGTGCATGAGCGAACTCGGCGCAAGGAATCCGTGCGAGGGTGTCATAGACGGTAACGGCGGACTCGACAGTGCATCTGCGGCTTCCGACATTTCGATGGTGGGAATGGCGTGTTCGTAGGTGTCGACAGACTCGCCGAGTGGCAATGACGAGCGAGACTTCCTCTTGACCTTGTATGTCTGACGCGGCGGAGGCGGTGGTTGCATTACCTCGACCTCTTCATGGCGTTGGTCAGGTGTGGTGGGAAAGGTGTGGTCGGAGCGCTGAAACGGGTCGGCGTGCGGCAGCTCGATGGAGAGCGACGGGCGGTGGTAAGCCATGGTGGTCGGCGGTATGATGTATTTTTAAGATATGCGAACGACGGACGGCGTGCTAGGGATGCGCGCGATGCAATAGCTGGGCGAAGTGGGCGCAGGAGTTTAGACGCAGGACGCGCAGGAGGTTTGTCGCAAGGAAACAGGCGCGTGTGGTGCAGCGGGCGATGGACGGCGACGCGCGATCACGACACAGAGGGCATGGCGGAGGTGACGGGCGCGGGCGAGAGTGTCGACGGCGGGGCGGTGCGGCGGGGGTTGAGGCGACAGTGGTATATGTTGTTTGGGTGTTGGATGTGTGAGTGTGCGGCGAGAATAGAGGTCGGCGCAAGTGCTAGCCAGGCGAGTGAGAGGTGGCACTGGGTGGGCGACGAGCGGTGGACATGCTTTCACGCTAGGGCTGCGCGCAACGCTCGGGCCTTTCTCGAGGACTCCCCAGCACGCCGATTCACGATTCACGATTCACGACTGTGGACGAGGACCGAGCCCGTCCCACACATTCCCACACCAGGGACCAGAACCCAGACCAGCCGTGCGTGCATCTGGGCGGGGCCGCTCTGACTGCTTAACGTACTTGGAACTACACACGAGGCATGAATTGACACCGCCCAGTATTGTTTCTTACACTGCTATAATACACACACACACACACACACACACACACACACGACAACTCCTGCCGGGTGGCACGAAACAACACACCAGAACGACACCAGCACGAGCGTGAACAGAGAGCATGAGCAGCTGCCGTGAACCAACGGAGCGTGGTGTTCATTCACAACATTAGCGTACTACATAGCACGAGTAGGTAACAGTAGCTACCTGACGCTATCAACAACACGGCGGCAAGCGTGCAGAGTTCGGCAGGACGCGGTGTGTTGAAAGCTGCAGGCCGCGCCGCCGCTACATGCGATGTGAATGGCTGTGATGGCTACGAATTCACACCCACTGCATCTCGGTGGAGCAGCACGCTCGAGCCTTTCCCTCCCCGGGATGCCGCAATCCAATCCATGAATAGCGGTGCAACAGTGGGACCATTCCCATCCCATGCTATACCGCCAGCTGTATCATGCCGGCATGTTGTATATAGCCGCAGCGCCTACCACCATTATGTCCACGCGCTCGTCTTGCCGCCGCCACCAATACTACCTGGGTCGGTCGTTACAGAATGTCCGGACTGGCCGTTGATGTCCTGTCATGCAAAGACAAGACGCGCGAGACGCGTATATGTAGCCATCTGGGTACATGTATACATGCACGAAGGCCGTTGGGACATAGAGGCACATGTGAATGTGAGGAAGTAAGGCCACCTCCACCCCTGCCTACGTACTGTACACTAGCTAACAGTCCAGTTCCTGCAGCGCTGCAGGCGAGCGTCTGTTGTAACTCATGTTGGCTTTTCACATACCTAAGGTACTGTAGGGAGGTAGGCAGTCAGAATCCATCAATCAGGATCTGATGTCTGACTTTACCTACGCACGCACACAAAATCAAGTCCCGAACAGCTGGCAAGCGAGAAGCTAAATTAAAAACCCGTGGTCTAGAAAATGACGCAAAAGGCCACGAGTTTGCCATCCTTGATCCTCCCTCCCGTTACCCATCCTCTGAAGACAAGTCTCAAATAACTCCCCTAGACGATCGCCATCCGTACCGTCCGTTCTCGCGGCGCATGCTTCCGCGTCGCTTTATGCTGGAAGCCTATCCTCGCAACCGAGACATTATGACATACATGTACTGATCCTCGATCTAGATGCACATGTCCCTGCGCATGCACAAGTCCTTCAATCCCATCATGCCAGTCTCCCGAGAAGATCTTCAAAACAAACAATGCACAACAACAACAACATCGATTACGATGATACGAAAACACCTGACCCAAACGATCCTCATCATGATAGCACAGCTTGTCCTGTAACACTGCCCGCACGCACTGCCCGCACCGACAGGCACTTTTGTTTCTATGGAACGCACATATGCATGCATACATGTCACACTGAGTGTAGGCACGCTCGAGCACACGCATGGACCGGATCATCCGACCAAGTCCATAGGCAAGTCATCAGGTCAGGTACCAGATGCCAATTTTTGCACTTCCGAAACTGCCTTTCATCATCCTGGTTCTCTTGCACACGGGCAACCAACTCCCCTCTCTTTTCCGATCCGAAGATCCTAATTCGAGCACTTCACTACATCTATATCTCGCCATACAGGGTCAATGCGCCGCCCATATCGGGTATCATCATACGCCTGACATCCAAATTTGTCGAGAACAAAGATGCTCGTACCTCATGCCAGTCCTCAACTATTGTCCAGAAATATCACAGGCCTAAACATAGAGAAGACAATCAAGCCAATGCCTGGACAATGCTCAATGTCAGATAGGTATGATGGTGCCAATGCAGCTGGCACCGAGAAAAAGATATCGTGGTCATCAACTCGGTACTTGTGTACAGTATACTCGCATACATCTATCAGTCACACAAGACTCCTCTCTCAACACCTCAAATCTGCGACTTCTTCTCCTTGTCCTCCTCGTCCTTCATCCCCTTCATAATCCACCCGCTCGACTTCTTGGCATACTCGTCCGCCGCCTCCTTGTTCTTCATAATCTCCTTCATCTTGCTGAAGTCGTCGGGCACATTCATGCCCTTGTGGACAGCGGGGCGCTTCTCAATCGTCTCCAACCAGGTCTTGATTTCTGGGAAGCTGCTGGGCTCGACGCCGGCCCATTCGCCCCAGTTGACTGTACACAACGATTAGTCCTGGCTCTCCTCATACAAAGGGGTACGTTCGAATGGAAGCAGCACAAGGGAAGATTCCGACTTACCCCAAGAGAAAACGCAAATGTCACTCAGGGTGTACTTGTTGCCGACCAAGTACGCCGCCTCGCCGGCGGGGATGTTGTTGATTTTGCGCTCCGACGCGAGGCGGTCGTTCAGCACTTGGTACAGGCGCTTGGTCTCGGTCTGGTAGCGGTTGATGGCGTAGGGGATCTTCTCGGGGGCGTCTGCGCAAATAGTCAGCTGCAATGTCCAAATCACATCCACGAAACCTCAGGTATCATTGCAGTACTCACACCGAGCGAAGTGGTTGGCTTGCCCCTGCATTGGTCCAATGCCGCTTTGCTGTATTTCAAGAAGGATTGGGTTAGTTTGGTCATGTTTTGGCTACGAGTTGGGGCAAAAAGTCGGATTTTGGACAACACTTACCATCCAGACCAGCCACTCGACCGTTTCCCAGTACTCGTCGCTGTCGTACGGGAACGAGATCTTGTGGTCCTTGTCGTACTTCTCGCAGAGGTACAGTTGCATGCTGGCGCCCTCGAAGACGCGCTTTGGCTTGCCGGAGGTGTGGTCGACTAGGGCTGGGATGCGGCCATTGGCTAGAGGATATCATTCGTCAGTCATGTTCATCTTACACATCTTTGCCTTGTGATGCAATGGTGAGGAGAGGACAAGTCTTGTTCGGAGTCAAATAGCACAGTAACAGACTGGCTGGTTTGCGCAAAAAGTTTCTATGAGTGCTTACGGTTGATCTCAAGGAACCAAGGCTCCTTCTGCTGGTTCTTGCTGAACTCAAGCTTGTGAACATTGTACTGGAGGCCGAGTTCCTCGAGCGTGATGGAAATCTTGTGGCCGTTGGGGGCTGTTCAATAGCAAGGTTAGCCAGAACTCGAGGAAGGGCTTGTATCGATTTGACATTTTCCCTCTCGTCTCTCTTCAGTCTGAAAACCAATCGTTGGAAAGAACGCGAGGTGACATTGATGAGAGGGGCATGAGTCGCATACTTCCAGCTGTGTACAAGTCGATATTGGTGTTGGGTGCCATAATTGCTGGAATTGACCTGTCTTTCTTGGTGGAGTATGAGGTTATATTGCACGATCTTGTATTGAGAAAAGTACACAAAGGTCGTGAGTACTCGGACCGCTGATGATGGTGTTTCGTTCGGTTCGTCAATGCTTATTAATTCACAATTGGCTTTCTAATGGAGTGGTGGATCATGCATACGTCACGATTTAACCTCGGTTTAATAGCAAATCGCTAGGATTAAAGGATGAAGTCAATGGTTTTATACTCACCTGTGTATACATACATACCTAATATAATGCAATTGCATATCAACAAACAGCCGACTGCACCTGCCAGATTGAACGGGGTGCACAAGGTACGATTTCTAGGCGAAAGAAACAGAGCAATGGTCAAAAGTTCCCATTTCATAGTTGTACTAGATACATTTATCGATACGATTTGAAAGAAAACAATTTCCTGTTCGTCCATATCAGCTCATTGCAAGGTCGGAATGGTGCTTGAATTGCGAGAAGAAAGGCAAATGCGAGGCGTCTCCTGGGTTTGCGTCGGGCGTCAACTTCCATCCCAGATAAAAATGCATTGACTCACGAAGAAGACCCCAAAAGTACGTACATAGCAAAAACGATAGGTTGAACCAACTTATCGTGTCCATGTAACTCAAAATGATACAATGACTAATCGACACCTGACCATCTTTTGACGAAAGAGACCGCGCGTGCATCGTCACCAGGGTTAGGGTTGGGGTAACAACGATGTCAACAAAATGACTTGACCGTCTTCTACTGAGGTATGTTCACCTTAGCAGAATCATGATTAAGTCTACATTATCCCACATGTGGTCAGCAGATTCGAATGTCTAGACGACCTGTAGTACGTCGAAGACCTCCGATCATATCAAAGAAAGACTGCTTTAACTGTCGTAGATATACGCTACTTCAAGCGGTAATGTAGTACCCATCCAGGTCGGTACCTAGGGGGTATCAGAAAGAACCGCAAAGCCATCAGTTATCAACTGACCAAAGTACGCTACCTATTCTCGGAGGCAACACAGTACCGAACGGAGTCCGGGTCAGATGGAACTATGTTGATGATTGAGGGCAATGGAGATGCACAGACAGACAAGTGAAATGGAAAGAGTTTACAGAAAGACCGCAGAAAAGCGGCCACAAGAAAAGAATGCCATTGTTTGCCGAGGACGCCACAAGTAGTACTCTCTGCAGCAAGACAGTCGGATATCAAGGTCCTCCATCCATCGCTCCGCAACTATTGGTACAACTCAATCCCAAGTGTATTATCATCAGTCGGTTCCCAATTTCCCTATCTCCACATCGTGCATATCTCGTACATCGTCCACCTAAGATACAATGCCCTCGTCCGCAACCCTCTCCGGAGTAGTCCTGCCCGGCAGAATCAACTCTTCCTCCGCAGCCTCACCTTCCTTGAGGCCCTGGAATCGATCGCTCTTTCCGTTACCCTCGTCCCGCATCGCCGCTTCACGATCGAAGCCCTCGCCGTTTGCTGTCCAGACCTTGTCCTCGAATCTGCCGCGCTTCTGGCCTTCGGCATGTTTGTAGACGCAGTGGGCGTTTGTGCACGGGTTGTAGCGGCACATGATCTTCGAGTGGACGAATTTGCAGCCAGGCGTGGTGCAGTCTGCGCCGTTACGGCACGCGGGCATGTCTGGGTGGCGGAAAGGACAGCTCGGGTTTGTGCAGTTGGGGTAGAACTTGCAGTCGACCTCATCCTTGAGATGCCTGGTACGCTGGGCAGGTGAGGGGTGCTTGCCTGAACACTTCTTGTTTTCGCAAGCAGCACCGAAGGAACAACGATCAGAGATGTCGATTGTTGTTCCGGGAGGTGCAGCGGGAGACTGGTGTGCAAAGGGGCATGTCGGGACTGTGCATCTGTCGTTGAAACGACAGAGGGTGTCGAATGGATCCTTGCGCTTGCCATCTTCCGCGGTGGTGTCCATCTCCATTGTGGTGTCGTTGTTGCTCATACCTCCGCTGTGGATATGCTGGCGGTTGTTCTTTGCACCGGCATTGGGACGCTTGTCGACACGCTCAAACAAGCTCTTGCCGGCACCTCTCTGCTGCTGCTGCTGGAGCATCTGCATGTTCGGCGGGTTTCCGTTGAACATTTGAGCCATCATCTGACTTTGCATCTCCATCATTTGTAGGAAGTTCATCTGCTGCTGTGGGTTCATTGGGCCTAGTTGCTGCGGCATCATGTTCTGGCCGGGTCGTCCGTTCATCATGCGTTGCATACCGTTTGCGACGCCACCACCACGCGGTCCTCTGGGCGGTTCGCGACCAGCGTGTCCGTTAATGCGACCAACACCACCGGCTGCGCCTTTGATCCTTCGGAGCGGGTCGTCTTGTGAACGGTCGAGTTGTCGGTTGAGCTGGCCGAGCATGCGCTTATCTCTGCCCCTTCCGCTGACTGCTCCTGCACCGTTGCGCATTGCTTTGGGACCGCTGGGACTGGAAGGTGTTAGTTCATCACGATCAATGCACAGCGCCAAAGGGTCTGGGGAGTGTCCGCGACAACCCCTCCAACGTTTATCAGGGTTAACATACACTGCGTCTGGTGCGCCTGCATCATCCATCTGTGAATCTTGCGCTGTGGGTATAGGCTGTGGCGCGCCGTTCTGTCCATCTTGTGTTTGCGCATCCATGGGCTGGTCTACAGCCTGCTGTCCGCCACCGTTGATTTGCGCGTTCAACATGGGAACCTGCTGGAAGAGCCATCGCGCGACTTCTGCCACGGCAGGGTCATCTTCACCAACGCCCAAGAGTTCCGTGCCAACCTCCGACACGACTTGTTGCTGGGTCTTGCCGTTGATGACCATGAGGGTGATGTACTCGGAGAGCTCGGTGTCGGCATCTTCGGCGACCCAGCCATTTTCGATCAATTTGGGCTGAACGGCGGCCTGAATGGCCTGCGCAAGCGGCGCTTCCTTATCGAGAGACATGTTTGCGGTAGTTGTGATGCTCGTGAGAGAGTGTTGAGAGTGTTGTGTTCTGACGGAGGACTGAGCCTCTTGTGCTGAGGGGGCGAGAGGTGCGGCGCAGTGAAGGTGTGAGTGGCGCAAACGTGCGGTAGTCGATGTGTTTGCAGCGTCCGGAGATAGCGATGGTCGGGGTACAGGATGAGGTGTATCGAGAGTGAGTGAGGAGGGTTTTCGGGTGGGAGTTTTGAGGAGGAGTGGCTTGTTTTCTCTTTGTGTACGCTGTAGATGAAGCCGTTGGAGAGTTGGAGACATGCTTTGGGAAGTGCGGCATCACCCGTCGTCCGAGCTCGGATCAGAAACCCTGCTTCCGCTTGCTATCAGAACAATCAAGCCGAAAGTTTGAAGTTCGAGAATTTGAGGCTGCATATTGCCTGGGACTTGGAGCTTTGCGACACCTGCAATTGTTCGCATACACAACACAGCTACTGGACTGGACTGGGCTTTGTTGAGGAGACTGAACTATTATACACCGCGACTATGGCCAAATCAAAACAGGCGAAAGCCACAAAGAAACACGCAGAAACCGTCCAGCAACCGACGCCTCCAGTACACGACGAGTCCGATGCAGGATCAGACGTCGAGTTTGTGACCAATGGCGATTTGGAGAAGGACGAGGCCGAGGAAGAGCTGGAGCGCTTGGTATTCGGGGACAGCGAGGGCTTCCGGGAGGGACTGAAAGATTTCAAGCTGAACGACGAAGATGCAGAGGAAGGCGAAGACAGCGATGCACAAGGTGGCTTGGAAGGTCTTGATGATGCTGATGTATGTGGAACAATGGAGTCGCAACCTTAATGACAGATGTACTGACCTGCTGTAGCTGTTTATTTCCGACCTTGCGCCCACAGAGAACCCATACAAAGCACCCGAGGACTCCGATGAGGAAGATACTACGCAACCTGCCGCATGGGAAGACAGCGACGACGAGCGTTTGATGATCTCACTGGCAACCGTGCCTAGACTACGCAAGCTGCGAAGGACAGAGGGAGAGGATGTGATCAACGGGAAAGACTACAGCAAGCGTTTGCGACAACAATTCGAACTGCTACACCCGAAACCCGAATGGGCTCAGACGGCTGGAGGCAAGCCCGCACATAAGAAGAGACGCACTTCCGACGGAGCTGAATCTTCCGACGAAGAGGCTGGATTTGACGAGGAAATGGACGTAGACGACGACGTTCCTAATGTTGCACCTCTGTCGAAGCTTCTCCAAGACGCTCAATCACTAGTCCGTGAGTCTGGACGTGGATCTGGAAAGAAGCGAAAGATCCGCCCCGAGACCGTCGACATTCAACGCACAAAGGATGTTCCTGGCATCCAGCCCAGTGCGATCACTTCTCTGTCATTCCACCCTTCGCTGCCTCTCCTGCTCTCTTCTGGGCCATCTTCGACACTATACCTGCACCACATCGCCCCATCGCCACCTGCACCAACTCCCAATCCTCTCTTAACAAGCTTGCACATCAAAGGAACGCCCTTGACAACAACGGCATTCCACCCAACCGACTCTCGCATCTTCCTTTCTGCCCGCCGCCGCTACTTCCACGTCTGGAATCTCCAGTCCGGCCAGGTTGAGAAGGTCACTCGTGTCTATGGCCAACAGCACGAACAGCGTAGCATGGAGCGCTTCAAGCTCTCACCGGACGGAAAGCACATGGCACTCCAAGGTTCCGCTCGCAAAGGCGGCGGAGTAATCAACATCCTCTCCGCCTCAACCCTCCAGTGGACCGCTCAAGCGCGCGTCGAGAGCCGCGGCGGCATCGCCGACTTCGCCTGGTGGCGCGACAGCAAGGGTATCTGCATTGCAGGCAAATCCGGCGAAGTGACCGAATGGTCGATAGCAGAACAGCGCACGGTAGCGCGCTGGCAAGACGAGGGCGCCGTCGGCACCACAACCCTCGCCCTAGGCGGGCACCACGAGTTCGTCAAATCCTCCATCGGCACCGACCGCTGGATCTCCATCGGCAGCTCCTCCGGCATCGTCAACATCTACGACCGCCGGGAATGGCTCGCTGCACCTGCAGACGCCAGCAAGAAGACAATCGACCAGCCCGTGCCCATCGCGCCCAAACCAACCAAGACCCTCGATCACCTTACCACCCCCACCTCGCACCTCACCTTCTCGCCCGACGGCCAGATCATGGTCATGGCGAGCAAGTGGAAGCGCGACGCCCTGCGCCTGGTGCACCTGCCCAGCTGCACGGTGTTCAAGAATTGGCCGACGAGCTCGACGCCGCTGGGCCGCGTCACGGGCGTGGCGTTCTGCGGCGGCGAGATCGTGGGTGGCGACGTGCACTCTGTGCTGGCCGTTGCCAACGAGCAGGGCAAGATTAAGCTGTGGGAGATTAGGTAGGGTGTTGTTATATGTAGGAAGATTATAATCGCTATCATTATCCATCGCATCGAATGCTTTCTTGTACACATGTGTGCAGGTTATACATGTCAGAAGAACCACGTGTGTTGTGCATCCAATAAATGTCTCTTGTCGAAGAATTTCTTTCGTCCAATTAAATTTCATGCTGAGTTATGTTTAGGCTAATATTTAGTTATCTACTACTACTTATAGTAATATGATGTTGGTCGTATGTGTATATTATAATTCTCGTCCATCTTCCCAGCTTTCCAAGCAGCAGATCGGACAGACCCATAGACGATGGTAAAATGAAATGTGGCGGTCTCCTGCCTGCCAGTTTGATACAATCCAACCCAACCAATCACCCAAGTAAATCCAAATAACACCTTCGCTGAAAAATGCGACAATGCTTGTTTTCTGTCCGAAAACGAGCAAGAGAAGAGTGAGAAGATGCATGGAGTCGCTCACTCCAGACCCCGACTCCGCTCCGCGATCTCTCCATCACTGAGAGCAGCCAGCCAAAGGCAGCGGCTCAGGCACTCGGTATCAGGCTTGAGCTCGTACCGGGCAGATGCCTCCAGCAAGCGCAACAACCCCTTGGCAATCACCGCGCTGGTCTGGTAGCGTTCGAAGTTGATCAGGCTCTCCTGTCCCTGGGGCCCACCACGACCGGGGGCGCCGGGCGAGGGGTTGATGCGGCCTGGCTTCTGCGCGTTGTACATCAGATCGTGGGTGTACAAGCCGATGAAAGGAATACAGCCTTGCGCCAGGCTGGCGGCTTCCATCTCGGCGCGCAGGGCGGCGAAGTTACGGACTGGTTGGCAGAGGCGCTCGAGGCGACCGAGGTTGGTTTTCTCGCTGGTGGGGACCAGGTACCAGGTGCGCTTGAGGCGGGTGATGTCGGTGGAGAGGAGGGCGAGCGTGATCTGGTAGGTTGATGCGTAGTTTTTGAGACGCAGTGAGTGCGAGGCGATGTGGATGAATTTGGTAATTGCGCGGGCGCGTTCGGTGCGCGATTTGGTCAAGACAATCTCGGACACGACCCATTTGACGACGACGTTGAAGCGGGCGATGACCAGATCGATGCCGTTTTCGCTTTCGCTGCTGCGGAGGTAGTTGGCCCAATTGCGGACTCGAGGTGGATTCTGATGCCAGTTTAGACCGATGAGGTCTTTCCAGTCGATTTCGGCAAGTGCATCCTTTTCGATGATGATGAGTTGCTCGGCAATGACCGAAGAGCTGTATTCGAAAATGAAGGGAAGATGTGCGGGCTGGTCTGCATCCGACGCGGTTTTCGTGAGAGGCAAGTCTTGCTGGGAGTGTTCCTGCTTTGCCACTTCGCTTGTGAGCATATTCGGAGCGCTGGCCATCCCCTTGAGTTCCCTTCCTCGCTCCTCCGGTGAACGTGAGGCGGCCTTCTCTTCGCGTCGCTCAATGTGCGCACCTGCCGTGGAAGGCGGCGTTGGTGGTGGCCGGAAGCCGTGAGGGCTCGAAGTCTCTTCTTCAATAGTATCATCGAAGAAAAAGCTTCGCACGCCGAGATCCAGGCCGTTCGGTGAGTCGGTGATCTCGGTCGATATCTCACTCAGACTCTCGTTGTCTTCCAACAAGAAGGACATCTGTGTAGTAGCCCCAGTTCTGTCGGGATTCAGCGCTCTGCTTGTTGCATGGCGCACTGCTTCTGCAGACTCGGCCGCAGCTACCTGCTGTGGTTCGTCGTATGATGGTCGACCCGATGGCAGGCTAGGGATGGGATATTTGGTTGTGTGAGATGTCTTCTGGAGCACCGGAGCGGTGGAACCATCGTCGACGTCATCCATATCGTACATACTATCATCTGGTAAAGTGTCGGCTCGAGTCATCGTGAAGGCATCGGATCCGGAACCCCGGAAGATGCTAGCTCCCTGGCGCTCAGTGCCAGGAGTAAGCAAGTCCATGTCGCCCATGATGATATCGCCGTGGATGGGCTGAGGAGGTTCGAGACTGGGCGGATTGCTCGACTGCCTTGTGGGCGTGCCAGATTCCCGTGCGGATTTGGTGTAAATACCTTGCGTGCTGGCACGGCGGCCAGCATATCTCCCCTCCAACTTGAGCAAAGCGTCTTCTACACCTCCACCAGGCGAGCTGTCGACCATCTTGGCAAGCCGCCACGCATCCTCTTTGATCGATTTGCGGATGTAGGGTTGAGAAGGGGTGTCCAGTAAGCCCAGAGATTCTTGGGGTGCTGTGCGAGCGGGTAGACTTGCAACTTGCATAGGGAACCCTTGACCAGAGAAACGTGTCCCTGCCAAGTCATAAGGAGTTGGCAGAGATGCTGAGATTGTTGACATCGTGGCATACGATTGCCCACGTGGTTCTGCTTCAAGGTCGTGCACATGGCCCGCGTTCTTCAGATCGCCACCAGGGACGCGACGGATGGGGTTGCGAATCGGCGGCATTTCGTAGCCCGAAGATCTACGAGCGAGAGCGTTGTTTTCTTCAGGTTTGTATTCGTACGAGGTAGCGGTACGAGTGGTCCTCCAATCTTCAGGCAACGAGAGGAGAGCGTGCAATGATGGCCTTGACGATTTGCGATACTCGTCATGAGAAGCACCAGCTTTCTCATCGGATTTCGCGATATGGATATTGCCAAAGTAATCTTGTCCCTCGGCGAAGTCTTGTCCGGGGCTACGCGACAACAGTGGAGCGGGAGTCATGGTGGTGGACCAGGTGCTGACGGAAGGCAAGCTCTGCGAGATGATGGGAATGTCTTCTTGGGGGCCGGTGGCGTCTACAATCATGATCGACTGACTACTGGTGGTCACTTGGCTGATCGTTCGATTGTGGAGTGGCCGCTTCAAGAGATCGTCCAATTTTACACTGTCGTGGGCCGAACGAGGAGGGCGGCTGGTGCTACGCGATTTGCGAGGTGGGTTCTCGTTTTCGTTTGCACTGTGGTACGCTTTCGCGGCCGCTTCAGCGAGCATATCGTGTCTTGGTGGTCCTTTCGGAGGCTGCTTGGTGACGACAGGTTCAGGCTTTTCTTGCTTTGGAATCTCCTTCGGCGGATCGAAGCCCTTCGAGCCGCCTGAACTGACGGATCTTTGGCTGCGAGCTGGTGATCGACCTGGCTTGCGAGTGCTCAGTACACGACGCATGTCCCCGACGATCCTCTTCACACCACCATGTTGGTGTTGGCTGCTTCGCACATTCGCTGGCTCCTGGATGTTGATTGTGCGACCAGTACTTTGCGGCTGCAGCTGCGTCTCCACAGGACGTGGACTAGGGGTGACAGGAACTTGAACCTGAACTTGAGTTGAGGAAGGCTGCAGGACCAGACCACGCACAAGCCCAGCAGTGAGAGTGATGTTGGGAAGCTCTCGCAACTCGGTGCTATCGATTTTGGCGGATGGTAGCGGTGTCCTTTCATCCCTCAGAGCATCTGAAAAGCTACCACTACGCTTGTGCTGATGCGAAGGTCTCCCTTGACCAAGCGACACAGGTGGGTGCAATCGAGATCCAGCGGGTCGAGGTGCAAGGACTTTCTTGAGCGGGTTTGCAGATGGTCGCATGGCGCTCCAGAATGGCACGGAACACGAAACAACCTGTAAACTCAATTCGCTCATTGGGGAGCCAGGTGATTGCATCGAGGCTATGGGGCTCCTCATTGACTCCGCCACGCCTGTACTTGAATGACGGTGGAAGGGGTTGTGCATGCCAGTCTCAGAGGCAACTTGTGGTGCCAGCGCGACTTGCTGCGAGTCTCCAATGTTCGGCTGCCTTGATGTGAAAGGGGAGCCCAGGAGAGAAGCCCTGACCTGCTCCTCCTCTTCTGGATACCCGCCTGGCTGTATGTCCGAAGACGCGACTGGGTCGGGACCATCTGGCATCTGCCAGAACAGCGCACATGTCCGTGTCCAACACTTCTTCAACTCGCCAAGGATGTTGAGATCACCGCCGCCCTTGTCCGGTCTTTGGCTAAGCTCGTTGCACATTTGATTCACCAGATCGCAGAACCGTTGTCGGAGCCTGAAGTTGTACAAAAAGTCGTCTTGGAAGTAGTTCAGGATCCAATGGCGTAGAGCAACGAACGTCCGCACGCGTGCTATGCGTCCGGAGTCGGCAGCATCGCCTAGCGCCCATCTCATACGAGCCAGAAGATATTCGAGCAGATCCGCACAAGATAGAAAACCCCGGAATGTGAGGAAAAAGTGCGAAAGCAGCTCGTAGTCCAGAAAATCAGGCGACGTAATTTGCGCGATCAATCGCGCCGGCGTAGCAGCAGTGATCTTGCCCGTTTCTGCTGAGAATCGTACAGTAGCAGGATCGTTCGGATTTGCCTGGATTTTGTCGAAGATGAAGGTTCTGACGGTCGATTGTGGCAGCATCGATGTTTGATTGGCTTGTGGCGTCCGGGTTGGTGTGGATTGATAGTCACCGTGAGTGCGTACGGGCGGTACTGGGAATAATTTGTCGATCTCTCCATTTGGTGAAAACGTCGAGGAGTTAGCGTCGTCGGTCGTCGTCGTATATACAGAGTTGTGCAGGTATGCAGTCCCTCTAGCGCTGAAACGAGGCGTCCCAAGCCGGTAATGGGGAATGTGGAGTTGAAGTATGCCTTCTCCAAGGTTCATTGAACTTTGTGGCCGCTGGCTTTGCGAGCGTCTTTTGCTTTTGCCGTTCAAGAAGAAGCGGAATTCTTGCACCTCAGTCGAGTCCAAAGTATCCGCGCGTGCTCTTTCTCGCTCGCTCAGCGTTGAAAACGAGTGGCTGCGTGGGCGTCGGGCTGGGTTGAAAGTCGACAAGCGGATGGGTGGAACTGGTACAGTGCGATCATACGCGCCGCCTCTCGTACGGACATGCCCACCCATTGGAGATACATCGCTGGGATGACTAGCCGGCCATAACGTCTTCGCTGACCCGGGACGCGAAGCAGTCCGCGGTGGAGTCGACGGCATATTCAAGAAGCGAGATGGTGTCGGACGACTCGGGGTCAAGTACAGGGTGCCTCCAGCACCTATGCCACCCACAGTAAAGTGTTGTGACGCTCTGTCATCTTCTGCCGCGGTCATTTCATCCGATGCAACACCCGCGCCGCCACGCTTTGCCCTCGTGATCTCACTGCTGTCTCTTGCTGCCTTGATCTTTCCAGAGGAGGGATTGGATGTAAGCGGATCGTTCGCCGTCGGTGCAGTCGAGGGTCTGCCTCGTGTTGATTGCTTCTGAGGAGATGATCGTCCGTCCGCAGTCTTGGGTCGTGGGGCAGAGGTTGTGGGTTGGACAGGCTGCGGTGCGTCTCGTGGCCGCTTTCGAGTGAAGGCGCTGCGGTCCATGGCAGGCCATAAGAACCCTGGATTATAGCAGCGTTGAAGAGGCTTCTCCGGGAATGTGGTACAGGGATATCGAGCTGGTCGGTGTTGCCCGGAAAGGTTACTACACTGCACAGAGGCTCGTGGCGCGCAAGGGTCGGCGCCGTTAGAGCTATATGGCAGGAGTCTTAACGACCCATAGCAGCATGCATGATATCGAAGTCTATGCAGCAGCGTATGCAGGCCCAATCGCAAGCCCAATCGCAAGAATCACGTCACGGTCGAGTCCGGCGGGACATGTGTATGGTCGGGAGAAGAAGGTGGTGAAGGAGAAGAAGAAATCGTAGTCGTGTCGTTTCGTCGTACACGCGACTTTGAGTACAGGTATGCTGATTGCGACGCGTGTGTGTGCGTGCTGGGCTGAAGACTTTGACGTCGCAATAGATTAATACGAGTCGCGCGCACAGGCACCGGCGGCGACACAATCATGCTCTCACTCTCGTCTGTGTGGCCTCCAGCCTCGATCAGGAGATGACGCTGAGGCGGCACTTTGGGCGCCAGGCCCGGGGCGAGTCAACCGAGCGAGATGCAGTAGTAATCGAGTCGTGGGACGCTTGGGGCACTACTGCGCCACTAACCAGGTTGCCATTCCTGCACCCCATAACACCAACGCTATTAAACCCATGTTGCCCACATGCTCATCCCACCCCGACGAAGAACTTCTATACCCTATCCAGAACGCGGTACAGTCAGCCGGCGCACCCTCGATCAACACAAGATCTATCTCCGATCTCGCCGCACGACTCCTCATTCATACAGGAGGCAGCTTCAGACCAGATCATGATTCACTACGCTTTTTAGTCAATCCTAGCGGCGTGCGTATGGCATGAGCCTATTCGTCGCCTCAACGGGCATCAAAAGTCGCGTGAGTTTGCTCTTGCAGATTTGACAGGCCTCATCCTGTTTGCTTGTTACTATTCGGGCTGAAGTCTTGCTGCCTCAAAAGATCTGATAACATCAGGCCCCTCTCTCTGCACAGATCTGGTTCGATCTGCGAACTCTCTCCGTTCTTACGTGAGATCTCACCTTTCCGATTGGTACCCTCGTACGAATACCTGTTGTCTATAGGAACTCAAACCAACGCCGAGGCAGCTGTCCTTCCACCCGTACATCGTTGTCCCTGTAAAAAGGCCACCTAAACAAGACGTAACTTCGAATCTCGAGTAAACTACAGTGCATACATGCGAGTTAGGCTCAAATCGCCCGTCTCGGTCCATCAAATCTAAATAGTCTTCTGCTTTTGCTTCTTGCCAATGCTGACGTCAAGGTTGCCAACAACCCAGCTGAGAGCAAATACCACCATGAGACCACCGGCGAGTGTCAATGGCTTCCTGAACTTGGCAGACGAAGGGTATTCGTAGACAACGACAAGATCACGCTCACGCAGCTCGTCGACAACGTTGATGGCCACGAGGTTCAGAGTGGTGCGGCCGACGGTGTCCATGAATGTGCGGTGAAGTGTGGTGGTGTTGGAGATAAGAGGGACAGAGGTCTCGAAGTTAGAGATACTAAATGATGATGAATCAGCTTGTTTGTTCATGTGTCGCAGGGTCTCTCAAACTTACACTGCGCCTTCCGGCAGGATCACACGGGTAACAACGCGCTCGTACTCGACACCCTCGGCCTGACGCGGGCCTTCGAGGAAAGGCACTTTCAAGACGAACTTCTCGGACTCGCCCTTCACGGCGCGGAGGACAGTCTTCAAATCGGCGTTCCAACCAGTCTTGAAGCTGTAGTTCCAGCCACCGTACATGGGGTATCTGGGCTTGAGCTCGAGGTTGGCTTCACGCTCGTTGGTCCTGAAGCGCGACGTCGAGACGTTTCCGATATCATCGACAAAGTAGGCGTCTACAGAGCCAATGGCGAGCGGGAAGCGCATTTCCTTCAGGGCCGAAGAGGGCGGGTTGAAGTAATTTGCTTGCTGAAAAGCGACACGGCTGAAGTGGTTCTTGAGCTTGGCAGCACGGTTGGTCAACCAGTGACGCTCCTCAGTCGCAACGTTGCCGCCCCAATGGCTGACTTCGATGTCCCTCTCAAGAAGTGTGGCATGTGTGAGGGACTTGGTGAACTCGTAGCGCACGCTGACCTCCTCCTGAGCACCCGCGGGTAGCTCGCCGTATGGTCCATAAGTGAATGCGTTGCCCTGCTTCTGCGGATCTTCCTTACCCTCAGTGTTGAGCTCGGCGGGGAGAACAGTAGCGTCAGGGACGTCGGTTGTCGGGAGCTTGAGCTTTGTCTTCTGCTTGAGGGTTGTGTATGCACTTGGTGCATAGGCGGAGAACTTGTGCAGGACGTACTGCTTGTCGTTCTGCTGAATCTGGGCAGGGAGGGGCTCGAGGGCGGAGAGGACGAAGTAGGTGATCGAGAGGGTGAGCTGCTCTTTGGAGGCCAGTGCTGTTGGGAGGTTGATCTTGTAGTACTGGGTCGAGCTTTGACATGTCAGTAACTTGACAAATAGTTGTATGCCCTCCGCTATGCTTGTTCCTACCTTCCCTCATCCAATGCAACGATCTCAACATTGAAAGGCGCCTTCGAGGCATCCTTCTTGTCCTTGGCCTCCAGTCCACCGATCCTGCCAATCAAACCCTGCTCGAACGGCAGATAGTACTCGGACTGAGGCTGTTTGTCGACATTCTCAATGACAACGTTGATCGTTTCCCGCGGGTAGCTCTTCTCCAGGTTGATGTTTCGGACCAAGTTGGTGTTGCGGAAGTGCTGTGGTGGATTGAAGGTCGAGAGGATGTTCTTCGAGCCATGGGTGAGGTTGGAGTCGGCGGTCGCAAGGGCCAGGAAGCCTGCGACGGCGGCGTGTATTAATCTCATGTTACCGGCAAGACGAATGTGTGGTGCGCACGCAATGAGAGCATGTGCTGTGCGATGCTCTGTGGTTGGAGACGACAGCTGGCGGCACGACTTTCTGGCCAGAGCTCCAACTTCAATGGCCGACGCGGCTCTTCGCGAACTTGCGAAGGCAGGAATCCTTCCATCTCATTGGGATCCTAATCTCCTCTCTCTCTACACATACTATATACATAAACAATTCACCTTACGCTTGTTCATACAACCTTTATTGTCCGACCAGGGATGCTCCGAGTCTGTACATAGGGACTTTCGCCGAATACAAAGCAGCATCGGCTATCTAAAAACCATGCAGTCGACTCGTTGTCGGATGGCTCTACTGAGCAAGAGTGCAAAAGCTTCCATCACAGGGCCAATCGGCTCAAGGCGTCTTCTCTCGACCAACAGCCGCTTCCTACAGGTCTCCGAGGAAGTGCAGCAGGCTCTCTCCGAGAATCGACCTGTGGTAGCACTCGAAAGCACCATCTACACTCATGGCTTCCCCTACCCTGACAATGTCGCTCTCGCATCTCGACTGGAGTCACTCGTCAGACTTGGAGGTGGTGTACCGGCAACAATTGGTGTGCTCGATGGAGTCGCACGTGTTGGTCTTGGTGCGGATGAATTAATCCGTCTGGCTTCAAGCTCTTCTACAGGAACAACCCCTCTCAAAGTATCCCGACGAGATCTTGGCTATGCTCTTGGACTGAAGGATGCACATGGCAGACCTTACAACGGAGGCACCACAGTCTCGGCGACGTCTGTACTTGCTCACCTTGCCGGCGTCAGGGTGTTTGCCACGGGCGGTCTCGGTGGAGTTCACCGAGGCGTCGAACAAACAATGGACGTCAGCGCCGACCTTACTGAGCTCGGAAGGACCCCGATCGCAGTCGTCAGTGCGGGATGCAAGTCTTTCTTGGACATTCCCAGGACTGTAGAGTACTTAGAGACCCAGGGAGTGGCTGTGGCAACTTTCGCAGACGGTCGGTCGGGCAAAATTGAATTCCCAGCTTTCTACAGCAGAGAGAGTGGAGTGCCATCGCCTATGGTTGTACAGGACGCCGTAGAAGCAGCGAACATGATTCACGCCCACTACTCGCTCGGCTTGAAGTCTGGCATGCTGTTTGCCAACCCGATTCCTCACGAGGTTGAGATTCCTTTCGAGCGTATGGAAGTGGCCATCAAGCAGGCTATTGCAGAGGCCACTAGTGCTGGGGCTTCTGGCGCCAAAGCTACCCCATACATCTTGGCCAAGATCAAGGAGTTGACTGGCGACGAGAGTATTGTGGCCAACCGTGCTCTCATTGAATCGAATGTGATTATGGGAACCAACGTAGCGAAGGCGTTGTGTCAAATCCAGGCGGGTCAAGCTGCGAACTCAAAGTAAGCAGTCCACATTCGTTATATGTACACAGCCATGCTCATAGCACAGAACGCAGATATAGCGAGCCAAGCCAACATATCGTCGGTCCCGGGAGCGTGAACTACCATTCTTCGGGCGTATCTCGTGGTGTTGCCCAACATGTTCAGGTCCCCGGAGATTCAGCGAGTGCCACTCTCACGCAGTCAAACCCCATCACAAGTACTCCAGTCACAAGTGCACAGAAGTCAAATGTGTTCGTCGCCGGAATCCTTGCAGTGGACTTTGCATGTGATCACCAGCCTCGCTCAGATGCAGCCTCTACCCTCGAAATGCATACTTCCAACCCTGCACGGATCGTACAATCACTTGGAGGTGTTGGACACAACGTCGCTCGTGCTGCCAGCCTCATGGGTGGCGACGTCCGATTCTGCAGCGCAGTCGGAGACGATTTAAGTGGGAAAGCAGCAATGGAAGCTCTGTCTGCCGAGAAATTATCCAACACTGCCGTCAAGGTTCTCCCATCTGAATCAGCAAGGCGTACTGCCCAATACATCTCTGTGAACGAACAGAACAAGGACCTCACTATTGCCATGGCGGACATGAGTATCCTCAATCTTCCAGAGGCTGGGAAAGAAGACATCATTGCCCAAGCATTCGACGACTGCTGGTTGCCACAGCTTGTGGAATCTCGTCCAACCCACGTCGTCATTGATGCCAACTGGCCTCCTCAGTACTTGTCCCGCTGGCTCGAAGCAGCTAAGAGCGTCGACGCACATGTCACCTTCGAGCCTGTCAGTAATGCCAAAGCCATCACGCCATTTCAACTACCTGCATTGCCCGGTCATAAGCAAAGCGAGACTCTCTCTGCCTTCCCTCACTCGTCGATCCAGCTTTCGACACCCAACAGCTACGAACTCGCGTCAATGCACAGCGCTGCGCAATCACTTGGCTTCTTCGAGAGACAAGACTGGTGGGAGGTTATCGATTCACTCGGCATCCCATCAACTGGTGCTAGAGTAGCCATGTCACTCGCCACCTCTCCAGAACTTGTTGACCAAGGCATTCCTCAGCAGAGCGTCCGGCTTCTTCCATTCATCTCAACAATCTGCACCAAGCTCGGCTCCAAAGGCGTCCTCGTCACCCAGCTTCTGTCCGCCGGCGATCCACGCTTGACATCAGGAGAAAATGCGCCATTCATCTTGTCTCGTTGCACGAATGGCACCGAAGACACACTTGGCGTCGGTGGCGTGTACATGCGCCTTTTCCCTCCTGCAGAGAAAGTCAAGCCCGAGGACATCGTCAGCGTGAACGGCGTCGGCGACACCTTTGCGGGAACACTAGTCGCCGAGCTCGCGAAAGCAAAGGCACAGGGAAAGCACAAGGGCGTGGAGGATTGCATCGACATGGCGCAGAGAGCTGCTGTCCTCACGCTGAAAAGCTCCGAGGCCGTCAATCCAGCCATTAGTGCGTTGGCCACGTAGGCTGCTTGCGAATACAGTCGGTCGTCAGAATGATCCTCGCCATATGTAAAAAGTACTGCTGATCACCCTCGCAGCTCCAAAGGCGGAAATATCGGACCCACTTTTTCCGACTCAACCTCACTTCACCCGTCCCACTTCCGCGCAGCCTCACCGCACTTCGTCGCACCTCACCTCACCCCCCCTCGCCGCGCTCTCCTCGGCATCGCACGTCACCCCTCCCCTGCCCTCCGCGCAGCCGCCAGCTAAGGGATATAATCTCCCACAGCGCTCACCCCCCACGGAAAGCTAAATTGATTCCTGCTGACGCAGCGGAATACATAGATTAGCGCGGTCATTCCCTCCATGACTTCTCGAGCCTACGAGTTCGATTCCCCGGTGGTGCGTCATTTAGTCCATATCACCATAACACGGAGACTACCGTAATAGGCAACTTCTATCTGCGTCAAAGACTAGAGGAAGGTCACGTGAGTGGCTGATAACACATCGAACATAACATCTTTTTTTTCGCTCTTTTGCTCCTGTTATTGTACGTTGTTATATATGTTTCCGGTCTGTATGCTCTTCTAGCATCAAACTTCTGATTGGCATATTATTACAACTAAGAGCCAGGAGCAGCAAGCTCCAGGCTTATGTAAGTGCTCTGCCTTCGCAAATCCCAACTTCCACCTGTTGTCTCCCTCGCACGTCAACTACCGGTTTGATTGATCGCTTCCGCATCATGCATGCCAAACAAGGATCCCCGCACAGCGCCAAGTTGACACCACAGCGACCCACAATTGTTATTCCGTCCACTGTTAGGGGTCGAGAAGCACGATCTTGATAGCAGGCAAGCTTACTAGTTCAGAAATTGGCAAGAGCCTCACGCTCCCCTACAAGCCTCGCTTGGCCTACCATCAGCCTTCCAATGATCTTTCTCTCACCTGAACATATATGGGACCTCGCACTGGCACGTTCTGGATGTCCTCGACCGCAGCCGCCGAGAGAGTGTGTCCACTGATATGGCATGAGAATAGGTGCTTGGCCAGCATAGCTTCACCACACGCCGAGCGGTTTTGCTTGGACGACATGCGTATACAGCCGAATTTGTCCGTCGGGAACGGATCGATAAGTCGGATTGAGGATATAAAGCCAGAATATTGGCAACATACCATGAGCTATCTCGTCTCTACAGCGTCATACCCAAAGATTCGACCACCATGAAATCCTCTATCTTACAATTGGCGCTTGCCAGCACCGCCCTCGCAGCGTCCAACATCTCTCTACCCAATGGCTGGTTCACAATTCCACCAGCCGCGAAAATCACGCCAGATACATTTCATGGCGAACCTCGCTACCTCACCTGGATGGCCGACAGTCAAATCAAACATGGCGTGAACCCGACTCACGATTACTTCGTCTCGGCGCTGCTCTCCGGTATTAAACTCGCCTACGACCGCACGCAAGACTCGAAGTACTGGGAGTTCATTGAGAAGCACGTAGGTCAATCTCATAGCAGTGTGCAGAGTACCTCTCAGTGCAGCGGGGCAATTGACTCGGATGCTATTCACAGGTCAACATCCAACTGTACCCGGGCTTCAACGGCCAGATCCTGGCCTACAACAACAGCAACTCGATCGACGACGTTCGCTTCGGCCACACTTTTCTTGACATGTACAATCTGACGGGCGGCGAAGAAATCTACAAGACTGCGGCGCAGACTTTGCGCGATCAGATCGATCGGAGCTTCCGTACGCCTGACGGAGGGTTTTACCATCGCTTCCCTGGGTATATTGATCAGGTGTGTCTCAATGAGAACAAGCGTCGCCACTTGTCGAGGGTATGAGCATGATGACTCTAACGACTGTAATCATCAAGATGTGGCTCGACGGTATCTACATGCTGGACGTCTTCTATGCCCGCTGGACGCAGGAGTTCGAGCCCGAAAACACCACAGCATGGGACGACATCGCGCTGCAGTTCGACCTGATCGACGCCGGAACAACCGTTGACCGTAACCGCACAAACGGCCTGCCATTGCACGGCTTCGACGTCTCGAAGACCCAGATCTGGGCGGATCCTCTGACTGGCGCGGCGCCTCACGTTTGGGGGCGAGCGGTTGGGTGGTAAGAATTCCTTTCCTTCACATTTTGTGTCATGCTTCCGAACTCCGGAATATCCATCACCTCTCTCCCCCCGGCTCGACTAACGCAATGCAGGTACATGATGGCCCTAGTCGACACTCTCGACTACTTCCCCGCCTCACACCCCGGCCACGCACGCCTCTTGGCCTACTTGCGAAGTCTCGCTGACGCCGTCGTGCTTGCTCAAGATCCCATCTACAAAGGCTGGTACAACATCATGGATCCAGGCCTCGAGACGCGCTCTGGGAACTACATCGAAAGCTCCGGCTCGGCCATGTTCGTCTACGGGCTTTTCAAAGGCTTGCGGATGGGTTATCTCTCTGGCGAAAAGTATGGGGATGCCGCGACGAGCGGGTACGATTTGATGACGAGCGAGTTTGCGAAAGAGGATGTTAGCGATGGGTCGCTGGACTGGGAATGGACGGTGCAGGTGGGGAGTTTGAGCTCGAATGGTACTTTCGAGGTATGTTTTGGCCTCTTTCTTGGGTTCGAAATTGGCTTGCTGACGTGATGCGATGCAGTACTACTCTAGCATTCCCTTGTTCCAGAACGATCTCAAGGGAGTGTCACCTTTCTTGATGTCTTCGTACGAATACGAGCTGTACGTCGAGGGGAAGGATTGTTGAGGAGTCAAACGAATAGTAGGCGGCAGAAGAAGCAGGTGACATCTGCCCCTCCCCCCAGCGTAAATACAGTGCCAATTGCCTGGCCCCATCAAAGGGACTGGTCATCGTCAGCGGTATCTATAAACTTTCAACATACCCAAGAACCGGAAACAGTCAAATCACCCAGCAGCACTCTTCGTTCCCTCTTCCTCGCCATCCTTGTCCTTCTCAGCCAAAGCCTTCTGCCCCTTAACACTGCCCTCCTACACGAAAAGTCAGCTTAAACTCCATAGCAAAAACCCATTTCATCAGTCAAAACTCACCAACCCAACCAACATCTCCTTCCCCCCCGGCACGACCATCTCAAACACCGCATCCCCCCTAATAACCGCATACTCATAATACCCACACCTCGCAATCGGCAGCACCTTACCCAAATCCACCTTCCCCTCCGTCAGAACCCTCTCGTCGATATGAATCCCCACAACCTTGCCAATCACAACGTCCACGCTCCCCATTGGGGGGTTCCCAGGCAGGCGGAGGGTGGTGTGGTACTCGCACTCGAAGCGGATGGGGCTGGAGGCGACCATCGGGCAGTCGACGAGGGAGGCGGGGGTTTTGGGCAGGTCGGCGGAGGCGAATTCGTCGAGCGAGTCCGGGCTGAAGGAGGCGGTGAGGTTTACGGCTTCGCGCAGGTCCCAGGTGGCGATGTTCCAGCAGAAGACGCCGGAGGCTTCGGCGTTGGTTACGGTGTTTCTGGTGGAAAGAGGGTTGGAAAACTACTTTTTGTTCGCCCCGGGGGAATGATCGGATCGACTTACTTGCGTTCGCCGTGATGGTCTTGGTTGGCGGAGAACATTACGTAGGGAGGGTCGAAGGTGAGGTTGTTGAATTGGGAGTAGCTTGGGATTTGTTAGAACGAAAACATTCCAATGCTGTTCTCGGTTTGCTTCTCCTTCAGTTTTTTTCTAGGATCTGTTTTTGCTTCCTAAGTGAAGTTTTGTATCAACGTACGGTGCTAGATTGTCGACGCCAGTCTTTGGATTACGAGTGCTGATCCAGCCTATGGGTCGTGGGACTACGCAGGCCTTCGGGGAGTCTTAGTTGGAAGATCGTGACCATCTCAAGATTGGTTGACTTCTCACTTTGAATGGATCACGGGCCAGACCGTGATCTGTTTTGCCTGGTTCGTAGAAGACCATCGTTGCGTTCCTCTGGACTCTCGATCGAATGACAGGTGTTATAAGCGCCACGCTGGTAGTAAGTAAGATGCTGTATTTGGCTTAAAGATGCCAATGTGACGACAAGGACGACAATGTACCAGCAATTAGTTCAGGCAAGTAATGAATGGTTTATCGTTAGCAGTCCGTTTGTTCATCAAGTGTGGAGGTCTGCGAATCGGACTGTCCTTCCCTCGGTGTGGGTGATTGAAGTGCTGTCGATCTCCACACTTTTCGGCAGTCCCTCTCGGCTGACGATGCATAGGTACACGCTGACGAATGACTGTATTCAACGGTAAGCTTCAACAAGAATAATCTCGTCTAGGCGAAGAGGTTGAGTGTGGTGATGTGAAAAGGATACCTGGTCAAGAGTTCACAAGTGACTTTAGTAGACAACTACAAACGTGATCTACTCATAACAGCCGTCTGACAGTCGAGCACACTTTCGAATGCATATGCAATCACACACATGCCCCATGATGATGATGTCCAAACCCATAGCCTTTCCTTTGGGGGTATCTCTGTGCGAAAATGACACCATAGACCAACGCCCGCCTTCCCATTAGCAAACCCGATGCTACCTCGAAGGCTTTCTCTGAGAAGGCCTGTCTTTAATTTTGTCCTCTGTGCCGCTCTTTGAAGAGTGTTTTGGGGTACCGCGTTTCTCAGTGCGACGTGGTTTCGAGCCCAAGAGCACGATTTTCAGTTTGGCATACAATTCTTCCAGCACATGGAACGGCCAGATGCAGAGAGACCACGTGAGTTTCAGCGGGGCTATGATCATGCTGCTCATAGCGGAGAAGGTTTTGGAAGCGGGACCACGCTCCTGAGAATGGTGTGCGGCCGCTGCGGCCAAGCTGAGGGTATCTTGCAGGCGCTTCTCGATGTTCTGAAGTCTTTGTTCCGTGACCATGGCCAAAGTCGTGGAGCGCTTCTCATAGCGTCGCACTGCCCGCTCAAGACCTTCGAGACGAGGCTCATAGCGCTTACGTATCTCGGAGGCCAAGTCCGTCACATCGGCTTTCTGAGCCATTGACATGTTCGGGGCGAGCAAACTTTGATCGGCAACTCTAGCTTCTAGCTCCGCAATGCGGATGTTGAGGGAGGAAACAGAGTCTTTGCTTATGGGAGAGGAGTCGTCATCGATGTCAAGCTCGGCGACTGCTCGCTGGAGGTGGAGTGTGCGTGCGGATATCAGACGCGCGACCTGTCTGCAAGGCCAATATTCGGCTCCAAGGAGGAATACACAGATGTTGTAATCCGATACCAGGCCAGTCGGGCCTCGTGATAGTTGCGCGCGGATGACGTGAAGCAGGTACGCTGCGACAGCTGGGAATGTGAAAGTAGCAAACAATGCAAAAAGCTCTTGCTTTCTCAGCTCGATGGAGGCGTGTTGCCGAGCCTCGTTATTGCGAGAAGACTTGTTTGTGACGCCCTCGGTCTCAGCCTCAGCCTCGGTCTTCTCTTTGGGTAGATCATCAAGCGAGTCATCCAGAGAGTCCTCGGTACCCAGCGCTTCCGCAAAAGATGGCGAGTCGGGCTCTACATCCTTCAGTGTAGCTTGCGCGGCATAATACCAGTCTCTTGGTATGCGTATGGACCAGTTCATGAACAGTGCAGCGAAGCCGAGAAGCAATACGTCGGTGACAAAAGCAGAGCCATCCTTGAAGAACAAGCCTGCGACAGCGGGCAAGATGGCAAATGCCAGAGGTGATGAGTGCCAGTTGCTGTCCTCTTCCTGCTTTTGCTTCCTCAATTTCTTAGTGGAGGAAGGGTTCAAGAGGTCATCGGCGAAGGAGCCCGTTGCATCATCGAAACTCGAGAAGGAGAGGATGGAGGAGCGGCGGCGTGGTAAGTCTGATGGTATCGAGCGAAGGCTACTGTTGCTGGACTGACGAGGAGGTAGACGCTGTCTCAGTGGAATGGAGGATGAGGCATTGTATGCGGTGCCTGAGCCTGTGGAAGTGGTCGCCGGCGGTGGACGAGCAGGGAGATCGGATCTAGCCTCGGCCATGGTTGGTTCGCGGTCGACGCATGGGTGCAGGGAGGAAGAGGTCTGGTGGTGGAGGAGTGGGAGGAGTTGTAGAGGAGTGCTACATGTCAGTAAGTTAGACAGAGGCTCGTCGGTGACGATTGGCCAAACCACCAGTGGAAGGGCGGTTGGGTGACGGTGGCTGCTGCTGCCATTGCTGTTTACGGCAATTGCGCGAATGCCTGACGGATGCCCTCTCCTCTCCCGATCAAACGCGGCTCATCCGGGCGATCAAGCAAGCAAGCAAGCAAGGCAGATCTCCCGTCCACCCGTCTCCTTCCTTCCATCATGCCTTGTCATCCTATATCCCTTCCTTCTGCTTTGTTCAAACTCTCTACAGACCTTTCGTCTCATCAGGTTAAGAACACGTATACACCACTGGATACAATCGGGGACTTACAGTGGATGAAGACAACTCTACCACCATCCACACCGAAGTCTCCGCACCGGCACTCAGACGGACAAACCCCACCCTGCCACTACTGTACGCCAATGCAGCATCCACCTAGCGTCAGAGCGTACATCCGAATATATGGGTGCATGTGGATTACTACTACTGCATGGCCGCGTTGCACTTGGGTCGATCGTATGATCGATTTATACTCACAGAGAAAGGACGATCGTCATATCGAAGCATTCTCGTGAATAATCTAAGGCGTGTCTCGGGGTTTCCGATACCACTGTACCCTTTGTCCTCACCGCGTCCCTTACAAACGACTAGGTAGGTCTTTGTACCTGGGGTCGCCAAACTGAAGCGTCTGTCCCAGGGAGTTAATAAGCATGTACGACCTTCTGTTCACGGTGCTTCGAACAACCCAAACTCGATAGACGCAAAGTAGTGTGAAGATGCCGACAAAGGAGAACAACTGATTCTATTTGATTGAGATTCAAGGACTACATCGAACTGAACTATCTATTCACAATTCCATCAGCACGCTTTTCATACTACTGCAACTAAAGGCCAGACAGCAAACAACCACGCCAACTCTCCTCCAAGCTCTCATTTCCCAATCGAGGATCTCGAGTACTTTTCACCATCCAACCTACTGACTGCTTGATCAATCGAATTCAACCAATCAACCCAGTCACTCAAACAAGCTCCAACTCAACAAGCGCACACCTCTTCCCCAGCTTGTTCTTCTGCCTCTTCTGCCAGTACTGCAGCAGCGGCTCGTCCTCCCTCTCCTTGGGCGTAAAGTGCTGCTCCTCCCTCGCCTTGCAAACGGCGAAAGACTCGAACTGGTCGTCGCCGCGCGCCTCCACCTTGCCACCCTCGCCCGCGACCATGTTCTGCGTGCCGCCGTTCTCCTCAAAGTCCATCATGCCCTGCACGTTGCGCCTGAGATCCGATTTGCCCTCGTGGGGGATGAGTTTCATGCCGTGGTATTTGCAGCTCTGCTCGTCGCCATCGGCCCACTGCGCGACAACGCCGTCGTGCGCGAAGAAGGCGCCTGCGCCTGCGGCCTCGGGGGTTAGGAAGAGGGAGCCGCGGGGGTGCCCTTTGCCTGTGTTGGGGAGAAGGAGTTAGTTTTTTTTTTTTTTTCTTATCTTGTTCACAAGGAGAGATGGGGTCGTAAACTTACGGCAGCCACCAAATTCATCATCGCAACGGCCAGAAGCCGCGGGCGCGGGCTTCCAAAGCATAAGGTACAAGCCGTCAAAGTCCTTGTTTCCCTTGACCAAGCGAGTACGGAGCTTCTTGGTTCCCTTTTCGCGCAGGGCTTGGCACGGAGACTTGGAGGTTTCCGCGGGCTTTTCATCCACAACGACTATGGGAAGAGCGGCGACGGTCGCAGCGGGTCCGCTGCTTCCGCCAAAGCCCCTTCCGCCTTGATAGCCGACGAGCTCGCCACCGCTTTCTGCGTTTGTTGAGTCCAGGGTAGGTATAGGTCTGTTGAGCGTGGGAGCGGAGATGTACGTGCTCTGCGGCTCTTCCGACGAGGTCGTGGTGGGCTCCTTCGTCTTGAAGGGAACGCGGCGAGCACTGGAGCTAGTGCTTGTGGCGGACACAGTCGAGCGTTGTGAGAATGGCTTGATTGCGAGCGAAGGTGCGGCAGACGAAACTATTGGTACGGCGTTCAACTCTGGTGCAGCGTTGGCGTTTGAGTCCGAGGCAACGTTCGAGGCCCTACCGCCTGTACGACCGATGGAATCCCACCAATTTTGCTTCCTTCCGTGATGCCATGGCTTCCGATCTTTCAAGATGCCGAACGGATCAAAGAGCGAGTATGGGAATCCAACACCTGGACGAGATCCCGGGTCAGCGGGCGGTGATTGACCGGCAGAATCGGTTGGCATCGGGGCATCAACCGGGTTACCCTTTGGGTCCCAAACTCTCGCAGGTGGCGGTAGAACGATGGGCACGACGATCGCCGACGTGGTGGTCGAAGTGATGTTTACACGAACAGGAATAGTAGAGAAGCCCGTTGGGACGTTGGCGCTCGTGATGGTCTTCGTTTGGTCGGTGGATTCGGTCTTGGATTCCGACTTTGCGAAGAATGGCGGCAGCGGGAAAAGCGCGCGGCCACTCGAGCTTGTAGTAGTCTCCTTAACAGGAACAACGGAGAAGCCAGTCGGGATTTTCACGCCCGTGATGGTCTTCGTCTCCGAAGCGGACTCGGTCTCAGATCCGTATTGCGACTTCTTGGACTCCGACTGGGTCCTGGAGAATGGCGACGGCAGCGGGATGGACACCCGGGCACTCGAGCTTGTTGTTGTCTTCTTGACGGGGAAAACAGAGAAGATCGGGAGTTCGAAGTTCGTGCTGCTCTTCGTTTGCACTTTGGACTCGGTCTTGGATCCATCTTGCGACTGATCCGACTTCGACTGGGACCTTGAGAATGGCGGCGGCAACGATGCAGTCTTGACAGGCACAGTGGAGAAGCCAGTTGGAGTCCAGATGATGCGCGTCTTTGTCTCGGTGGCGACGGGGACACTCGAGGTACCGGTAAGAGTCCACTTTGTGCGCGTCTCTGTCACGGTAGCGACGGGGATAGAGGACTCGCTGCTTGGGGTCTCCGGGATTTTGGAAGACGAGGTGGACGGGGGTGCCTGCTCAGAAGCGGGAGGTGGCGGCGGCGATGATGAGCTTGGTGGCGGTGGCGGTGAGGAGCTTGGTGGCGGCGCAACGACAGAGACGCTCGTGGAGACAACAACCGAAGTGGACGGTACGACCGAGGTGGACGGGACGACTGAAGTGAACTCGATAATCGAAATGGACGGGATGACCGAAGTCGACGCCACGATCGAAGTGGACATCTGGATGAGTCTCTTGGAAGCAAAGTCCACATTAGAGTTGGCCTCGCCGGTGGTGATTCTGCCTTTGAGATAGCACGTGCCAGGGCCGTTGCCACCGAGCCACGCGAAGCCGACGCAGTCCTCGGTCTTCTCGCAGAAACTCACGCAGCCATCGAACGTCGAGGCGCCTACGGCTCTGATGTCGCCACCGGGGTGGTCCCTTCCACACTCGTACTTGTAGTCCGAAGGAAGAGGACGGTCCTTTGAGATGCCATCAGTACTGAGCGTGCTGACGAGAGGCAAGTCTCGGGCGTCGTAGAATCCACAAGATCCGGTTATGGGAGCAGGCTTGGGAGGGTCCATGTAAGGGGCCGCGGTAAGGTTCCTCTGGATGTTGAGGGCGAAGTCGACGTTGTTGGAAACCTCCTTGCGAGTGTAAGTCTTCTTGAGCCAGCAGTTGCCTGGAGTGTAGGCGTATCCGATGCAGTCAGGGTTAGCATCGCACGCCCCGGAGCAGCCGAGGAAAGACTGGGATCCGACGTGGTCGAGATCACCACCATAGTGATCGGTGTTGCAAGTCAGTGCGTACTCGGACAAGCTGCTGGGGGAAACGTAAAGTTCGCCATGGTCGTCGACATTCTGTTGGCATTCGCTCTTAGCGGGCGGGTTGTCTGCCAGTACAGGCCGCAGCAGGGCCAGGAGGCCTAGCGAGCCCGTGAGTGTCGGGCGAATCATGGTGTAAGTACAACGTGGGAGAAGGGGAAGTGGGAGAAGAGAGTAGAGACGATGTTGAGAGGAAGGGGGAGCATAAATACCCAAGTTACTCTCATGGACGCGAATACTAAAGTTTCTGCAAGCACTCAACCATCGTAACAGCAGTACAGTGTTGAACCAACGATGCGATGCTCATTCGCATGTTGTGGGGGCAAAGGTAGCGGACAGGAATTGGGGGGGATAGCAATAGCCAATGTCAGCGTGAAAGATTGTAAGTGGACGCTTCAAGCTGTAACATGGTAGTACTAATGGGTGCGCCGACCACTTTGCATGCCCTAAGGACATGTTAATCGATCGATTGGTGCGGCGCGATACGGCAGTGTGTGCCTCCATGGTTCGCAAAAGTATCCTCTGTTGATCGGCTGACAGCTCAATCCAACGTCAACCGCTGACCTCCGTTGCGTGAGAAGAGGTTAGCTGGAGATGTCTTCTAGGTCAAGCTTCGAGCGCGGTCCAGAATAGCTTTTTGGGAGGCCATGGACTAACGACTCCACGCGATGTCGGTTGATTTCCAACGGCGGCGACTTTGGCAGGCGGCGTTGTCCTCCGACGGAGGTGTAGCATATGCAAGCAGACCATCGTAGCACATCAACCAGATGGCGCCCAAGCTCTGTCGCGAGAGTTCTGCCCCTCCAGAGTACCAGGCAAGGCGAGGCAATATTTCCAGCAAAGACGACGTGTCTACCTTCAAGTATTGCCCCTCTCCAGCTCCCTGAGCTTTTCGATAACCTTCTCAACACTTCCCTCAATCTTGACCTGCTCCTCCGGCCTCATCTTGCGCATAACATAGTCCGCAACGTCGTTCCTCTCCCGACTGACAGGCCTCCCGATACCAACCCCAATGCGAACAAAAGGCGTCTCGCGCAAGCTCATCAAGATGCTCTTGAGTCCATTATGACCCTTAGCGCTAGCACCCTGCCTGATGTTCAGGGTAACCTCGCCGAGCGGCTTTTCCAACTCGTCGTGCACGATTACCAGTTTCCCCATCATCTCCTCTTTGTCTTCGCTTTCGCCAGCGGATTTATCTCTCGCCCAATTGTCGTGCGCGCCCTTGACGCCTTTGCCCGAGATGTTCATCAGCGACGTGCTCTGCCATAGCGTCCAGTCGCTGCTACTCTCGTCGGTTCGTCCCGTCATGGGTATGCTGATGAGCCCATTGCCGTGGCGTTTACTTTTCTGCCAGGGCGTGAAGTCCAGGCGCTCCTGTAGTTTCTTCGCCACCAGGTGGCCGGCGCTGTGGAGTGTATTCGCGTATTGTTTGCCTGGGTTGCCGATGCTGCATATCAGCAGCGGTAGGGTGCGGGCGACGGGCATTGGTGGTGCGAGGTTTTGAGGAATGGTGGTAGCAGGCGCAGGCGTAGACTCGGTTTCGTCTCCTTTCGCTTTCACTGAGCCCTTCTTGTTCCCCTCCTCCTCTTTTTGCCCCGCCGACTCTTCGACTCTGGGGTTTGGGACGGCCAGATTGCGTGTAGAGCGTGATCTTGTCACGGCAGCACGCGAGGTTGTAATCTCGTCGTTGTTGTCGATCTCGCAGATCCCTGCGCCGATCCTGGCTGCCTCGGAGTCTGTGTCCGGCTGCGAGTAGCCGCGTGGCTTCGATCGTGCTGCTTTTCCCATGATGGAAGGGACGAGATTGCGGATAACGGTGTATGAATTGGACTTGTCACTGGAATCGCGAGCAGAACGCGAGAGGAACTCGATGACAGCGATCGCCTCGAGATATATGTGACTCTTACAATGATATAAGCATGCGCAAAGAAAGAGTCAGCCGCTCGACATCGCGCGATACGACACCGCATTTACTCAAAAGGTGACAAGGCAACAATGGCGTGGAATTCATTCGCCCACGTCGATGCCATGCAAGGCGTTCTATCTCTCTACGCCTACGCTATTCCCATCATCTAATCGTTCTATCGTCTATTGCGACAGCTGTTCAGAGCGGCATCTCAGCACTGCCATTGGGTTTGACCACAGGCCCATGTCCACGCTCTCCAAGCATCTTCTTCCTCAGCGGCGGGCCACCAACGTGAGGTGCTTCCTCGTCTTTGGACTCGGACTCGCCATTACCGACCTTCTCATCAGGCTTGCCATTGTTGGCGAATTTCTGAGCGCCAGTCCCGATGGCAAGCATATCAGGATCCTGCTCGCCGTCTTCGCCCCGCGGGCTTGCAACATACTTCTTGAGCAGCTGCAAAACGTCGTCCCTGCCCTGTGCTCTCCTCTCTTTCGCATACTCATCCCAAGCATTCCACCACCACGTGTGAGTTACGCCATCGTTGCCCTTGTAGCCCGCAGTGCCGTCCTCTTTGACTCTGCCAGCCCATGGCTTGTCCACGATGTAGTGAAGGCAGATCACCTCGTCATCTCTCCACATTTTCGGGTGCCAGTATCTCATCGTCTTGAGAGCGTTGAACTGCCATCCAATGCTCCTCCACTTATTCCTGAAGAACTCGGCCAGGAAGTCTTGGTCAGGGAACTTGAAGGTGGAGAGCTTGTCGGTCGTGTTGAAGAAGTCCAGCATCTGGTCCCACAATTGCTTGGATGGGTGGTAGAGGAACATGCCCGAGTTGAGCAGATGGTAAGTCGGCCTCGAGTCTGGCGTGACTTGGGTGGGCTTCGTCAACGCCTCCGGGTGCTCGAGCGGCGTGAAACCGCAGTTCTCCTCGCGCCAGTCTTCGGGAGCCCAGACATCACGTTCCTTGTTGCAGACGCAAGCGTGATTGGCGGCGATCCAGTCGCTTGGCAGATCGGCTTCATGCTCGAATACGCAATCCATGTTACGGTTGAATATCGCCATGTCGGCGTCCAGGTAGCAAACGGCATCGTAGCCGAAGAGTTCGAAGACGCGGAGCTTCGTCCATGTGTCGGTGAAACGCTCGGCGATGAGCCAGGTCTTTACGTGTGCCGGCGGAAGCAGGAGGTCCACTTTCTCGAGGATCAAGTTAAGCGGTTCTTTCTCCATCTCGAGGGCTTGCACAGCAGACTCGGAAACACCGGATGTATAGTATACGACCAGAGGGTAGCGAGAGCCATGCTTGCGTAGAGTGTGAGCAAGAATGATTACACCTGCGAGGTAGCTGCCGCGGGTGATGAGAGTGGTGTAGGCGTATTTTTTGCCGCTGAATCCGTTGGTACCTGTTCCCGTGTGTTGGGGAGCTGCACCACCCAGCTTGGGATCTAGTGTGTGTTGTTAGGTCCATTGAGATACTCTTACTTCTTCAGAGAAATTGGGTAGGACAAGTACCATTTGAATTGCCTTGGTCGTAAGGCTCACTGGCAGTGCCAGCACCAGCCACACCGTTCACGGGCTCACGACCCTGCTGTGCGCTTCTCAGCCCGTTCGATCCATTGGTGAATTGAGGAGCTTCGCCACCTTTGCTAGGATCTAAAGCACATTGTCAGCCTCCATCTGAAAACATCGAAGGTAATGAGACTTACCGCCACTGTTGCCTTGATCGTAAGGCTCGCCAGCAGTGCCAGCACCAGTTTCACTGTTCACTGGCTCACGACCCTCATCTGTCCCCAGGCCGATGGCGTTCTTGATTGTCTGCATTGCTCACCAAAGTCTACCGGATCCAGAACTCGTCGTGTGGCGGGTTCCGAGTGGCTGAGAAGCGTAGCGGGTCTATGGTTTTCGGTCTGTAAGATTAGGTACTTATATGTCGTCTCAAGTCCAAAGCAGGGACAGGATGCGAAGTGGTCGTTCGAGAAAGTGGCGTCTCGGCGGACGGCGAGGGTTGGAAAGAAGCGGCAACGGAACGCAGTCCAAGTCAACGATGACAAGAGCTACTGTATGCACAACACGTGGCAAAATCCACCGAACGATACAACAAAACAACCTTCCAATAGTCGCCTAAAATCGAAGTGAGGTTGAAATCGAACACCACGGATTCTTCGTGCAACGCTAATAATGACGTGTAGACCCTCTAGATGCTCCATCTTAGTTGTATCGCCGATAAGATCCTTCGATAAGGTGAGAAGAACTAACATTCACATATCGCGAAAGTTGAAGTTGAAGTGAAGAGATATTCGTTGCACAAGCTAGAGAAAGAAAAGGGAACTCATATCTACAAGATACACAATGTACCTGATTGAGGCGCTGCGGTACCACCTGAGATGCCGGCTGTTGTAGATAACGAAACGACTTGCTTGTAGGTACATCGCAACACTGAGACGGACGGCCACCATCATCACCGCTACATACATGTACCAACAATGGTTTACTGTCACAAGTACCCTATCGCACAGCACTCAGCAACAAGGACTAAAGCAATGCCGTCGCCGAAATGATCGGCCATCCCTTAGCTGCGATCATCGCTGATTTACAGACCCGACCATACCTATCAAGACCCTACTCTTACGTTGCCTGATGGTAGAAGCAATTTAGATCTGCTTGTAGGCAAGGAAGCGGAAGATGACTCCTCATTGCGGCGACCGTTGAGTCCTACTCCTCCGTCGGAACTCATGAATCCAACAGGACGACCAACCAAAACTTGGCCCTTTTCGAGAACTTGGTAAATTGTCCAAAATAGAATTATTAGAAAAAGTACAGTCTGAGAAGACGAGACGAAAGCGTTACATAGGCCTTCCGTTCCTATGCTTAGCCGCAGTCTCCGCATCCTCGTCGTCACTCATGAGACCTTCGAGCTCGAACTCCTGAGCGTCAGCAGCCTGGCGATCAATGGCGTTAAGCACGACTGCATGGCCGTTGGTGGTCGAGCGCTCTTCGTCCTTCTTTGGCGAAGCTGATGGCTGGATGTGGGCGGAGTATAGGTGGGTGAGCATTAGGACAACTGCAACTTGTTAGCAAGGAGAAGATGACGGCCAGAGAGAGGATTGTGGCTTACAAAGGAAGAGCAAGAAGCTGATGCTGTACAAGATCAGAATGTAGGAGACGTGAGTGACATGGTGGTCGCTTAGCAATTGCATCTGCTCCTCGGTGGCGCCCATGAAGAGGAATCCACTTGCATACAACAGGAAAGGTGGGAGGTACTGGAAGCTGTTGATCTCATCGTCGTTCTGTCCGTCAGGAGTGACATCAAGCGTGGTCTTATCGCGAAGGATGAAGCTGATCTCAATGATCCTGGTCAAGCCAGCTCCCATGAGCGAGTAGCCGAAGATGGCGTGAACGTGTGTGCTGAGATCCAGCGACTGCGGGTGTCCGCTCATGCCCCATCCAGTCAGCATGATGACCATGCCGGGGATAAGGTTACGTCGAGGACGTCCCTGGCGATCGCGGGACAGCCAGATGCCAACAAGACCGGCCGCCCACCAGATGATTCCCATGCTTGTGTGCTGCAGGTCGTTCGCGACCCAAGGTCCTCCCCATCTGTGTTCGGTGAACGTGTTGACGCAGCCCCATACACTGATGACCAAGCTGTCCCAAAACTCCTGACTCCTGCCACTCCTCTTCAGCAGTTGCTGTCCGTTCAGAAGGAGGATCGTAAGCACGATGCCGTACCCGACGAACGCAGAACCCATGATGAAATGCGCTGCGCACTGTCCGACGTGGTCATCGCGACAGAAGCCCTGGCTTGCAATCCCGCCAAAGACCATCTGCACCCAAGCCGCAACGGGCATGACGCCTCCCAGAATCCCATGAGCCTTCACCTGGTATGGTCTAATCTTTCCCAAGAAGCCTCGCTCCAGATGTAGTCGCAAATAGACTCCGAGCACGATTTGCACGATGAGCATAAGCATCAGCCAGTTCGCAAAACCCGCATGAGCTGAATAGGCGAATTGCCTGCCCTTGTGAAGGTGTCCGAGGAAGTATCCCAGCACTGCGATCGCTGTTCCGAGAATCTGAGTCGGAACGTGCCATCGTGATTTGACGAGTCCGAGGACCATCCCAGTAGGGAATATGATGCCCCATGCTAGGGTTTGCAATAGTATATGAACCCAGAGAGTGGTGTCCATGGGTTCGCCAGAGATGGCCTCGCCTTCGGGGATGGCTTCGTGGCCGCCATGGGAGATGACACGCGGGGCGAGGAACGAGATTATTGCGAGCGCGACGAGCGACGGCCGTGTTCTGAATGTGGCCATGACGGTGATGATTGTCTGTGGTGTCGAGGAGGGAGGCGTTGAAGGTGTAGGATTGCGAACTAATGGTAGTTATTAGACCCTTGGGGTAGCAGCCTGGTCCGGTGAATGCCGCCGCAGCAGTCAGCCTGGCCCAAGGGCTGTGGTTGGCTGCGCCTGTACAACGGTTCTTGCCTTAAGGTACCTTAAACATCAACTCGCATCAGGCGACATTCAATTACAAGAATCAGATAACAACGATATCAAACTGTCCGATCGTCAATTCTCCGATTAGGAAACCGCAATCTCTACCAAAGTCATCACCGCCGTCCAAACCAAGCTTCACCAAACATGTCGTCCCAACCCCAAGAACCAATCAACGCCACCAACCAGCCAACGACCGAACCACCATCATCATCACCCTCCAACACAAAAGAAGAAGCACCCAAGTCCAACCCGCGCCTTGCAGCCCTGGAAGCCCGCAAAGCCACTTTGACACAAACCCTCGCCGACCTCAAGTCGCAACGTCTCTCCCTCGCCTCTCAAACCAAACTTCCCTCAGGCCTTCCACTCGCCACAACAAATCTTTCCACTGGACTACCTCTTTCCGAAGACGAGATCCTGACCGCAGCACTGAAGAGTTCCAACGCTGTGGTCAAGGAGCACATCACGTTGCTGCACAAGTACAACGAGATCAAGGACATTGGGCAGGGCCTGATGGGCTTGATTGCTGATAAGAGGGATTGCAGGGTTGTGGTCGTTATGGATGAGTTTGGGGTGGGGGAGAAGGACTGAGAGGCAAAATGGTTTTTGGCTCGGTGTTGCCACTAATTATGAAAGCGGGACGATGGGCAAAAGGACAGGGACAGATTCAAGTGACGTTGGCAGTAATCTGTCTCGATTAATCTGTCCGCCGATAGGCTGATGATGCTGCTTTTGCTGCAGCTGCAGCTTGAGGTTGACGAAAGTCCGACACACTCTGATGAGCGCTAAATCTCAGCCAAAGCTGCTAACGCGTGCTTGATCTTTCTGGAGTGAGTATCGATCTTGGTTGCGGCGTGCGACACTTGCTCACTGAGGTTAGAAGCAACATGAAAGTCTAGAAGCGTAGGTGAAAGTTGATCAGGCAGAACAGAGGTTTGGCCAACGCATAACGAAGTCGTGTACCATTCTCTCACAAAATCTATCACCTAACATGGGTAGGCTTGCTGGCATGAGCTTGCATGCATATCCCATCGCTTCAAGAAGCCAAATTTATGGAAGCAGACATCCAAGACGATGTCTGCCCCTCGCGACCGTTGACACATCAAATTCCTCATTCTCTCTCACACACAATTGTCTCGCGTCGCCGTAACTCGTTGTCGGGATACTCAGTATCCTCGTTGATCATGATTGCTCGTTCGCTCGGCCGTTGCGCAGTATGCTCATTGTCTCGTAGTTGCTACGCCATGGCGGTTTTATGCTGTTGATCGAGTCGCACAGCATTTACTGGGTCTTGCCTGTCGCGGAATCAGCCTGGCTGCGTAGTTTGCTGGAGGTGGATGACGCACTGTTCTCGAAGAAGCGCGCGAAGAGCGGCTGGAGGAGGGAGCGGAAGATGATCTGGGCACCACTAAATCATGTTGTCAGTACAAGGTGTTGCAAGCGAGTAGAGGATCGATCTGCCATACCCAGTCTGGGGGAGTGCCATCCAGAGGACGAGCACGAACTTGAAGACGTAGTAGAAGGGGAACCAGTAGACGGCGTTGATGGCAGACTCAACGACGGTGAGGAAGGCGTAGGTGACCCAGTACTGCAGGCAGGGTGTCAGCGAACAGTAGCTCAAAGCATGCGTTGGTCCAACTCACGGTCAACCACTGGGTGTCATCGGCCTTGCTGGCGCTGAATAGGGCCTGGAGGGAGTAGTAGGCAGGGATGACGAAGCCGGCGGTGTTGACAAGGAACTCTCCAGCAATGTTGAAGAAGATCAGGAAGAAGTACAGGGCACCGAGGCCGAGGACGACGTAGACCTTGGGGACATTGGTCTGCTGCTCAAACTGCTGCAGCTGAGGGTACTTGGACAACTCCTTGTCGAGCTGGGACAGGTGGAACTGGGCTACAATACGGAGGTGGTCAGTCGGTCGGGACTCGAGGCAGTCGTCAGAGCTGATAGCGTAGCTGCAACGTACCCTTGTCCTGGATGGAACCTCCTTGAGCGCTCATGTTGACGATTATTCTGACGTGGTATTCGGTATAGGGTCTGAAGAAAGTGGAACGGTTCCGCGTGAGTGAGGTGCCGAATGTCTTGATTGATCGCTTGATGCGAGAGAATGTAATTATCACAGTGGAGAGGACTCAGCGAAGCGGCGGGTGCGTGGAGCTCCGAGCTGACATCGTCTTGGCGCATTCAATCTGCTTGCTATCTGCCAGATGGAACGGCGAGGGCATTGCAGGGATGTTCTACGGCTTGTGCAGAGCGATAACAATATTTTCACATCAGGTCTGTGATGTGAGGTTGTGAACATACATATATACCACCTACATTTGTCAAATCACTTACCACACCACACAAATTCTTACCAAAGACATGGAAAAGCAGACAGGCAATCCTCGCATATGAGTTATGATTACCCGTCTCGCCCGTACGTCACAGCTCGGGGCGGAGATTGGCGGGCAGTCGGGACGGGTCGAGCTTGCCTTGCCGTCGTTGCTCAGCGCATGTTTGGGTAAACAACCTCTAGCCTCTCCATCTCAATATTAATTACACGCTGTGAGACTAGTCGCGCCCGCACCCAGCCGTTGACACGAGAGCAATTCGTGTGAGACCTCTTGCGCACGATCATGTTGTGTGTTTAGGAAAACAATTGCACCAGCTTATATCCCAACTGGCCTCGACAGAACGTTCTTCCTGCCGCCAACCTACCCGCGACCTCGACTTCGACCCGACGAGACCTTCTGGCTGCCGACGTACACGACAAACCGGCAACTTCTTGGTCCATACGTACTAACCCGCCGGCTCGCTGTCTCGCATAGGTACGACATCTGATCCGCCTGCGCTGTCCCAGTAACCATCTCGGACGAGGAAGAGGCGATTGTTGACATCAGACACTCGCAGCCTGTCCAGTCCTCCGAAGCACCCGGCGCCCTCTCGCTCTGCAGCAGCAGCAGCAGAACCACCCGCACAATCATGAACACCATGGCCGCGAGACATCGCACACACACGTCTCTCTCACAACATGGACCTTCGAGACCCGATTCACGAGCATCTACAACGAGCGCAGTCTCAACGCGCGAGGCGCAACACGATGCACAGTCTGCACAAATGTACATGGCAGGACCTGAAGAGGCACTTCTACAATACCACGCCACCCTGGACCCGAACGTAGCACCACAATACGCGCCTCAGCCTGCACACATGGGTCACCAACACGCACAAAGCGTCTCGTTCCCAATGCAGGGCCAATATGCCCCACAGGACTCGCCCTTCCTGCAGGACATGCAGTTTTCAAACCACATGAGAGTAGGCTCCTTGCCTTTACAATCTGCTCCCGAAGCGCCAGAGGACAAGCGACGAAAGGGATCTGCGGTGACCGCCACGAATGACAAGGAGCTTCGTGAGATGCTGTCAAGGAACGAGGGCAGGCCATTACCCGAGGTAGCGCAAGAGGTTATCCAGAAGGAACGCACTCCAATGGCAGAGAAGACCAAGCAGCTCTTCGCCATGCTATGGTGTGTACTCCCAATCTTGAATTGTTGTCGCGTCCACTAATCCTGTCCAGGCTACGCGCCGTGTGCAAACCCGCAAAGACTTCTGTTCCACGTAACAGAGTCTACTCACAGTACGCAACCAGATGTGGAACAGAACGCGTCGTACCGCTCAACCCGGCATCGTTCGGAAAACTCGTACGCGTCATCTTCCCTGGCATTCAGACGCGTCGACTGGGTGTACGTGGTGAGAGTAAATATCACTATGTTGATCTCGCCTTGGAAGAAGAGCCTTCAGCCCAAGCCACTGCATCATGGAATGGCGCCAACTTCCCGAACGTTGAGAGTCGTCTGCGGAGGAGTGAATCTGCCACCACCCAGCAAATCGATTTCAACACAATGCCTCGCCTACCAGCAGACACTGCCGCGTTTCCCAGTATTGATGGCAACTTCGACGCACAAGCAGCAAATCCACCCACGCCGCGTGGCCCACCTTCGCAAGGTCGTGCTTTCGCCTGGCCTGACACTCGCGGTATGCAACAAGGCACCGTGGAGTCATTATCCTACAACCACATTCTTCGCTTCCCGTCAAGTAATCTACCGCCTTTCACTGAGAACGAGCCTGTCAGCCTGCCGTCGATACATCCGTATCTGCCTCACCGCACAGACATAGATACTGCCGAAGCACTAGCAGCACTATACCGTACTCACTGCACATCTTTGATCGACAGCATTCGTTTCTGCAAAGAGAAGCAGTTCTTCCGGCTGTACACTTCGTTCCACGGCACTCTCACAGTGCCGGTACAGAAGCTGTTCACACACCCAAACATTGCACCTTGGATACAGCAATGCGATCTCGTCATGTACAGGACAATGGTCCGCTTTGTTAGCCGTCTGACACTGCAAGCCGCACCTGTTGTTGTTATCAACATCCTCTCTAACATCTCAGCTAACCTTCACGGCCACATCGCAAAAACATTCAGCTCACAACCTGCACACGTACTTGAAGCCAAGCTGAAGCCTGCGGCCGTCTTCGCCTCACTACTCCATCGCCTCATCAGGGTCAACCAGTCGGCCCATGCAGCGGCAAATCTCTTGACCATTGACCAGAACAGAGAGCAGATGTGGTTCGAGTGGCTCACCAAAGTCAACCCCAAACGCGTCATGGAAGCTGAGCTTCCTGACTGCGGGTACGAAGAGGCCTACAAAATCCTCACCAGTGAAATGCGTAGCCTGCTCGAGCCTTTACAAGCACCCGATTACCAGGACGACCCTTACGGATTCCAGGCATACAACTTTGAGGAAAACGGCTCTTTCGCCAGCTACCTGCAAGGACAAATGACACGTCCCAACTCTGGTCCGTCCAACGTCTCAACTGAGACAATTCTCGACCGTTGGTCATCCTTCATCTCGTCCTTGCCTTCAAGGTTCCCCAGAGCTGAGGCTAGGGTGTTACTTCACTGCATTTCGGGTGTGGGCACAGCAGCACTGAGAGATATCACCATCATGAACGGTCAAAGCTATGGTCACTGGTGGGTGCTGAAGATCTTCGTCGACGAGATGTCGCTATGGCTCGCGGAGATGGGTGGGTTTCTTGAGCCAGAAGCAGCAAACGATCCCCTCATGCGACAGGGCATGCAACAGTCCCCCAACCTCGAGGGCACTCTCAACGGCAACAGCATGAGTGCTAGCCGTAGTGCTAGCCGCATGGGTAGCATGGCACCAGAGTTCGGCGGTGACGTTCACTCAGCAAACCCCATGTTTCCTGCCCACCTGCAGCGTAACACCTCCTTCGAGGCCCCAGCACGGCCTCACTCAGCGATGCCAGTCTTGAACCACCAACAGCCCGCTCTGTTTATGCCCCAACCAATCTCACACGCACCTTCTCAGCTTCAACAAGAAACAGATATTGACGACTCGGGGATCGGCATGGGCATGATGGACGACGATCTTACCATGGCGAAATTCAACGTCGGCAGTCAGCACATCGGCGGTAACACGATGACTCTGCCCACCGGAATGCAAATGAACGCGTTATAACGACCGATTACAAAAGAAAACAACAACACTATATGATCAACACGATGACAGCGAGACGTTCAAACGGCGTCGACTTTTTGGGAGTTCCGACATTGGAATACGTGCTTGGGAGCAGAAGACTATACGCTCGGCACATGGTGTAAGGGCATAATTCGGGTCGTCATCCATTGCTTACAGGTGTACTGCAATGAGCGATCATCTTCTCGTGGCAAGTGGCCGCGCACAGAAGAGCAGGGTTGGCACAGAAGCCTTTTTCGAAAGAGTCTTGGGCAACATGAGTGTCGGTGTGCATCGGACTGCGCGCAAGACTTTCTCGGTTTTCTGTTGCTTGGAGAGGGGCCCCGAGAGCTTTGCTGTCTGGTTAACCTTTTTCCCCGTTGGAAATGGCTTTCTTCCTCCCTCTGTCGGCTTTCGTGTTTCTTTTCTGCTTTTTTCCTGGATACCAACGGGCTTGTCTCTTTTCCTTTTCCGTGCTCCCCTTTAGTGCGAAGATGAGATTTTCGTCCTCTCTGTCTGGAACACTGCTTTTTTTTTTTTGAAGCGATGCTGGATTTTTTACGCTATGCTAGTATGCTACACTTTGCTGTGCTATAATCTCTACATCACAATATGATGTGTCTTAGTTCATTCTCGATTCCAAGTTCCGGCTTCTTCTCATTATTCTTCTCCTTCCTTTGGCTATCGCCGTCCTATAAACTCTCATGTGCTAGCATCATCATGCTTGCCTTCTGGTGCGATCGTATAGTGTCAATTGTGGCGATGAATCATCTCTAGGCGATTCGTCGTGTCGGGATTCAAGTTATGTTCCAGTCGCCTTTTGTCACTACCGTCAGATTCTTCATTACCTTCTGTATCCTTACCTCCGATTAACTTGCTCGTTGGTTTTGTCTTCATCCTCCGTTCGCCCGTGTTGTTAAGCATGGGTCAAGCTCAGAATGCGAATTCGACGACGGGTTGGCGAGGATTGACGAAAAGCGCTCATTAGGAGCGCAGAGTTAGTGAACTGGAGACGCTCATAGTCCCAAGTTACTCCCCTAACACCGAAGACCATTTCTAAGCACATTAAGCAGGTTATCGTGGTGTTATCAATGCAAGACATCAGCATATGCAGGGTTAGAGTTGGGGTAGTTGCCCGAGAAACAGAACCCCTCCACTTTGTGAAGAAACATCGATTCGAGAGGACCGTCATCGCATCTTCACAATCCGGACCAGTTCACAGCACGAACAACCAGACCAACGCACGTAACATCGAAGCCTTCCTTGCGCAGAGAGATACCATACGAAGCCCTCGCTACAAAGATATCAAACGTTCTCGCCAACCGCAACGACTCCCATTTCCGCGACCGACGAAGCGCATCGCAAAGACCCATTCACCAACACCCGCGATGTCCGACCAAAACCCATTCCAGTCATCGGCCACTGCCAGCAACCAGGAGAACCAGCCGCAAGACACACAACCACAAGAAGAGAAGAAAGCTGGCGCGGACAAGAACCAGGGGGACGATTCTCTATACGTCTCACCTTCAGATGCTATCATGAGTCCGGCAAGCCAGAAGCTCTCCTCTTTCAAGCAGAGGCAGATCAACAAGTATGTATCCTGGTATTCTGTACTTCCTGCATGAAGAATTGCCAAGCTGACTCCGTCGTCTCAACAGGAACGGCAGCGACTCCACCCGCCGCGCCCTTTTCGCCCGCAACATGTCCGCTGCCAAGAACACCGATGAAGAAACCAAGTAGGATCTACTCCGCTTGTTTGTTCTCTTCGTGTATCGCGGCTGGATCTGCGAAAGACTTTTTGTACGACTGTGGGAGGTGAATGAGTTCACTCGCTCGGAACACTACTTTCTTTTTGTTTTCCTTTCCATGTTAGATGGCGGTTGGATGGCTCCAGAGGCCTGCAGCGGCCCGCACAAATTGATACCCAGGTTCATGGACGGTTCTTTATGATTTTCGTTGCTTTTTCTTTTACTCTTCCTCGGACTGGGAATTGAAGTATGCAAGAATGGAAATGTTTCTTTCCTCAGTTTATGCTAAAGCCTGTTGACACAGTCGAACTCAACAGGTTCTGTCGGTCGCTTCCGTACACCAGAACAGTGCTTATGCCGGCGAGATCACTAGATCGAGCGGTAGTATCAGCATTTTGCTGGTACTAGTGAGATCTACTATTCGACAAACATTGGCACATGCGGAGGCTCGCTTAGGTTTGATGGATGTTGAGGGCGATGCTATGCTTAATCTGGCGCATGCCTATTGTCTCAATCACAGTAAATATATCTATTGTTCTTTTGGTATGCTACTCGTCCTCAGTGCTGTCAGCCGAATCAAGCCAAGCGATGTGATGGTCTCTATCGTGAGACTATTATGCGTTTCGACTATTATGACTCTGTGTCTTCTGGCTATACTCAGCCTGGCCGATATCACTCATATCAAATACTGCTATTGTCTTCAACACAATATACATGGTGATTCTTATTGTGAGCACAGTCGGGCAAAGTGACGCTCAGGCGCGGAAGCATCCGAACAAGCCTTGGCCGTCTGTGCGCGATCTCGGTTTTCGAGCTTCCTGAAGTTCTTGAATTTTCCGGAGCTGTAGAACTCGACCGACCGACGAGCATCTAACCATCCCGAGCCACATACTCGAAGCAAATTACTCAGTATGGCTCTCGTCAGGAAGGATGAAGAGCTTGTCATCAAGCCCGAGGCCGTTGCGCCCAATGTCAACTACGCCGACTGGCCTCTTCTGTTGAAGAACTGGGATCAACGTATGTCCCTACATCAACCGGTTATAGGGAGGACTGCACCGTCGCACACTCTGCGCGACAGTCCTCCTTGACCTACATTATCATTTGGCGCATAACTAACGCATGCGCGCAGTCCTGGTCCGCACCGGTCACTTCACCCCGATTCCCGCTGGTTGCAACCCTCTCCGCCGCGACCTGGCCTCCTACGTCTCGTCTGGTGTCATCAACCTCGACAAGCCCTCGAACCCGTCCTCGCACGAAGTCGTCGCCTGGCTCAAGCGCATGCTCCGTGTTGAGCGCACTGGTCACTCCGGCACTCTCGACCCCAAGGTCACTGGATGTTTGATTGTCTGCATCGACCGCGCGACCCGTCTCGTGAAGAGCCAGCAGGGCGCCGGAAAGGAATATGTTGCAGTCCTCCGTCTGCACGGCAAGCTCCCTGGTGGAGAGGCCCAACTCGCGCGCGCTCTTGAAACCCTCACTGGTGCGCTCTTCCAGCGTCCTCCTCTTATTTCCGCTGTCAAGAGGCAGCTCCGTATCCGTTCCATCTACTCGAGCAAGCTCCTCGAGTTCGACAACGAGCGCCAACTCGCCGTCTTCCACGTCTCTTGCGAGGCCGGTACCTACATCCGTACCCTCTGTGTCCACCTTGGTCTCCTCCTCGGTGTTGGCGGTCACATGCAGGAGCTTCGCCGTGTCCGCTCTGGTGCCATGGACGAGAAGAACGGCATGGCCACTCTTCACGACGTTCTCGATGCCCAGTGGATCTACGACAACCAGCGCGATGAGTCCGCTCTTCGCACTGTCATCTCTCCTCTGGAGTCCCTTCTGACCGGCTACAAGCGTGTTGTCGTCAAGGACAGCGCTGTTAACGCCGTCTGCTACGGTGCCAAGCTCATGCTTCCCGGTCTTCTCCGCTACGAGTCTGGCATTGACGTCTACGAGGAGATTGTCCTCATCACCACTAAGGGTGAGGCTATTGCCATTGGTATTGCTCAGATGTCCACCGTCGAGATGTCTTCCTGCGACCACGGTGTCGTTGCCAAGGTCAAGCGTTGCATCATGGAGCGTGACCTCTACCCCCGCCGCTGGGGCTTGGGCCCGACCGCCACCACCAAGAAGCAGATGAAGGAGTCTGGCAAGCTTGACAAGTACGGCCGCACCAACGAGGCCACCCCCGCTGCGTGGAAGAAGGAGTACAAGGACTTCAACGAGCCTCTTGCAGCTACTTCCAACGCCCAGACCGAGGGCGGTGCCATTGAGGCCGCTCCCGTCAAGGAGGGTCACCTCGACAAGGGCACCGAGCTCCCCTCCAAGGCCGAGATGGCTGACGCGCCTGCCGTTCCTCCCACCAACATCGATGTCTCTGACGACGGTGACAAGAAGAAGAAGCGCAAGCACGACGGCGAGACCGCCGAGGAGAAGGCCGAGCGCAAGAAAGCCAAGAAGGAGAAGAAGGAGAAGAAGGAGAAGCGCAAGTCCGTTGCCAAGGACGACTCTGACAGCGATTAGGAGTCGAAGCCAGAAATCAAGTTGGAGCGGACTGGACAGACGCAGGTGAAGCGCGAACAAACCGGAGAGCTTCACAGATCTAGGAAGAAGGCCAAGACTGGAGGCAAGTCAAGAAAGGTCAAGGTCGAGACTTGAGAAACACCTTCTCGCGACGTTCTCCCACCGCGCCGGCCTGCGCCTTGAAAGTCTTGTACATTATGCTCAGCATAGGCGAAGAAGGCGTTCAAAAAGACAGGGCAGGGCACCGGCGTTAGAAATCTGATTACTAGGATGGGAAAGAGAAACCTTTTAGCTGCTTGCGTTTTTATTTCCATTAGCGATTAGCCATTCGCTGATTGGGTTATGGTACAGGAAGCGGCTTGTGTAAACCGCGAAAGGCCTTTGTGTTTTACAGCATCGGCTTGTATGCAGATATGAGAAAGAAACAGTGTTCAAAATTACATGTCGAGTCCTGTCCTCTTGAATCAATGCCTGATGTTGCACACCCTTGACCTTGACTCACTACGAGATACGAGCACCGCCGCCTTCCTCCAGGCAACAGCTTCACAGCCTTGTGGCACTAGGCATGTAGCTATCTGTAAGACTCATGCTCATTAAAGTCAAGTTCGACTGCGCAGATGTATAAGACTTGTCTATCCACCATTGCCCGTAGACTACATAGAGCTACTTGGAAACTATCTGCAACACTCGGGTAACCAAATAACGATTCGCAACAATGGCTTCAACATATGCATTACCCGAGGGCTTCCTTGAGGGCCCAGCGCCCAACCTCACAAAGACCACCATCAATTTCACAAAAGGCGGCTTGCCGGACTTCGATGGCTCTTGGGCTGTTGTCCTGGACGGTGTCCTGAGCAAGGCCGAGTGCGAAGCCCTCGTCGCGGCCGCCGAGGCCACCACCAACGGCGTCTGGGAACGAGCAATGGTCAACATCGGCGGCGGCATGCAAGCCATGTACCTTGACACTCGCAACTGTGGCCGCATCATCTGGGACGACCGAGCGATCATGGAGAAACTGTGGGCGAGAATAGAGGGTTCGGTGCCTGAGATACATCGCCTGGAGAAGTGGGCGAGCGTCACGGGCAATGGACCTACGAAGCGGAATGAGGTGTGGAAAGTCACACGCTTGAACGAGCGGGCGAGGTTTTTGAAATATGTTGGTGGGGAGTACTTCAGAGGTATGTATGGTTTGGTCAAGTACTGACTGTTGCTTTGCACATGATGACTACGCTTCGCAAGCTAACGAATCTACCCAAAGCACATTGCGATGGCACATACGAAACGCCAGATCGCAAGGAACGTTCGTATTTCACGCTGCACCTCTATCTCAACGATGATACCGCGGGCGAAGACGGCAAGGAAGCTCTCAAGGGCGGCGCGACCACTTTCCACTCCTGGAATATGCAGGATCGTATTGATGTGGTGCCAAAATTGGGCCGTGTGCTGATGTTCCAGTAGGCTCTCCAAAACCATACTCCGTTCTTCTTCATCCGCATAACACCTACTAATCTCGCTTCCAGGCATCGAGATCTACTCCATTCGGGTGATGATGTTGTGAGCGGGACGAAGCTGACGATGCGAACGGATCTTATGTTTGAGAAGGAAGAGGTGTAGGAGGTGGATTGGTCTCGTAGATTCAGAATTGGATGATACCAATCATGGCAATGAGGCTGGATCTCCTTGAGGACTCGATCACCTTCTAATATTGGAACAGTAACCTAGTAACGGCTTCGGTAGCGTGCTCTACTCTTTACTTTCTGTCGAACGTAGGAGAAGAATGCTAGAAGGCGATCAGTCGCAACCTCTGGTCCCTTCTTCGTCACATGCGAAACGAATTGACGGTATGCCCTGCCACCACCTGCCACCCACGACCATCTGCTTCTACCCGTGACCCAGGCGGATGGGAGTGGAGGGTTTGAGCAGCGTCACGTGGCGATAGAATGGTCTCGGTGAAACTTGTTGTTATTAAAAATAAACAAAGTCGTAGAAGACAAGGGTGTTGTTCTAGTCCCGACTGCGGATAGGCTAGCCGTGCACTGCCTTCAAGCAAGAACATCGCCATCGCCACACTTTTTCGCCGGATCCGCAGCCCAAAAGGCATGTACAGGCGATATGCCTGCGTGCGTGCCTTGTGAAAGTCAGTGTCAATATCAAGATGTGATGACGCGGAAAGGGCGTGTCGCAAATTGCAGTCTCGATGGTGCATGGATTTGGCTTCAAGGTCGCCGCCGCTTTTCCCAGCCTCAGCAATTTCAATGTACGGTGGCAGGGAATAGATCATTATTGCGCATCTAGCCCACGCAGCACCGTCCCCTCTGTGTCTCAATCTTTCTGAGCATTACAACACATCTTTCTGTATTCATCATACGGCCTCTGTCTACTACGACATAGGAAAATCCTGTCATTGACAGCATCGCCCTATCGTTCTATCCTATCGTTTCTCTAACGACGCGGCCCGTCAAAACAACGACGATCATCGTCAGCCAGCTTGGGGGATCCACTGTTTAATTCTACTTCGCCCGATCAAATAACACGACGAGACACTTTTCCCACTTGCCATCACCACCTTCGCTCCAACGACGTATCAGAAGACAGCTCTTGAGACATACCAACGACTTTCATACCACGC
>Ga0265798_10000274_pt1 | contig 92087 bp, 85 predicted proteins | sample P3T30metagenome_FD_192430 | JGI IMG/M metagenome (GOLD analysis project Ga0265798, IMG submission 192430) | Plant litter microbial communities from East Loma Ridge, Irvine, California - P3 T30 | ecosystem: Environmental > Terrestrial > Plant litter > Unclassified | place: USA: California... | reverse complement strand
CGTGAGCTACTACCTGCGCCGCCCCGGCCAGCCGGCCGTGCTGCTGGCGGCCGGCGAGTTTGCCAGCCAGGCCAGCACTTTTCTGGCCGACGACCCCGAGCTGGCCCGGCGCATCCGGGCCGGGCAGGCGGGCTACCGCCTGGCCGAGTTGCCCAGCCTGGTGCAGCAGTACAACCAGCACCAGCCCCGCTAGGGGCGGGTGGGCGGGGCGGCGGCTACTTGCTCACTTCCAAAGCCGCTTTGCTGAGCGCTACGGCCAGGGTGCCACCTGGGTGGTTGTGCTTGATGGCGTTTTGCAGCAGGTTTTGCATCAGCGAGTCGGCCAGGCCAGGGTGCAGCAGGCGGGGCGTCAACCCGGGCTCTACGTCCAGGGTCAGGTGCAGGTCACGGGCCTCCAGCAGCGGCCCCAACAGGTCCAGCCGGTCGCGCAGCACTTGCTCCAGGTGCACGGGCACGGCCTCGGCTGGAGCAAACTGCTGGTTTTCGAGGCGGCTGAGCAAGGTTAGCGACTGGTGCAAGCGCGAGAGGCGGCGCGTGGAATTCAGCAGCTCGCCCACTAACGTGAGCGTAGTCTCGTCGGCGGCCAGCGTGGGGGCTTGCAGCAGCTGCTCTAATTGGGCCTGGATGATGGCCAGCGGGGTCTGGGTTTCGTGGGAGGCATTTTCAGTGAACTGGCGTAGACTCTCGTAATCGGCCACCAGGCGCTCGCTCAGTTGGTTGAGGGCCTGGTTGAGCTCAGCAAACTGAGTGATGGGCGGCCGGGGCAAACCCAGCGGTCGGTGCTGGTGCAAATCGTAGCTGCGCAGCCGGGCCAGCGTGTGCTCAAACGGTTGCCAGAGCCGCCGGGCCACCCAGCGGTTCAGCCCTACCACCCCGAGTAGCAGCAGCCCCAGGGCCCCGAGCAGTACTTCCAGCAGCACCCGCCGCAGGTCGTGGCGCTCCACCAGCGACTGGCGCAGGGTCAGCCACTCGGGGCCGCGCCCGGCATCGAGTTGGAAGGTGAGCTGCCGGAAGGGCACTAACTCGTTCTCCCGCTCGTCGAGTAGCAGCGTATCGGAGTAGCCCAGGCGGCGGGGCTGGCGGCTGCGGCCAAGCTGGTAGGCAAACAGCAAATCAGTGGGCAGGGGCCGGCCGCGGGCCACGCGCCGTTGCAGCGTCAGGCGCTCGCTGAGCAGCTGCTCGTCGGTTTCGTGGCGCAAGACCTGCGGCAGGCCCGCGTAGAGCAGCGCGCTAGCCAGCACAAACAGCCCAGTGGTCAGCAGCAGGTAGTAGCGGGTGGTGGCAGTGAGCAGGTTCATGGGCAGGCCTAATCAATGCTGAGCTTGTAGCCCACCCCGTACAAGGTGCGGATATAGTTGTCAGCCCCGCGCTCCTGCAGCTTTTTGCGCAGGTTCTTTAGGTGCGTGTAAATGAAGTCGAGCGAGTCGGCGGCATCGACCTGGTCGCCGCACAGGTGCTCGGCGATAGCTTCCTTGGTGAGCACCCGGCCGGGATTGGCTAGGAAGTACAGCAGCAGGTCGTATTCCTTGCGGGTGAGCGTCAGGAGCTCGCCGCGCACGAGTACCTCGTTCTGCTCAGGCCACACGAGCAGGTCGCGAAATGCCATGTGGTGCTGCCCCTGAAACTGCCGCCGCCGGATTATAGCGCGCAGCCGGGCGTTTAGCTCCGAGAGGTGAAAAGGCTTCACCAGGTAGTCATCGGCCCCCAGGTCGAGCCCCTTGATGCGGTCGTCCAGCCCATCGCGAGCCGTGAGCACCAGCACCCCGGCCGGGGAATTATCCAGCTTCAGCTCGCGCAGCAAATCTAGGCCATCCCCGTCGGGCAGCGTCAAATCCAGCAGCACGCAGTCGTAGCGGTAAAGGGCGATTTTCTCCTGGGCCTGCCCGAAGCTGGTCGCTACTTCTACCACGTACCCCGTTTGGCGCAGCGACTCGGTCACGGTCTGGCGTAGTCCCGCCTCATCTTCTACTAAAAGCACTTTCATAATAGCAATCGCAAATTGGCTGGCAGCAAAGAAGCCGCGCGATTCTAAAGTGATTCTGGAGAAGCTTGGCGTTTATTCGGGAGTGTGCGCTGCTACTATTGCACTGGGTAGCTCTGCAGCATCAAATATATTAAATGGCAGCCTTTGTAGTGGTAGCGATTAAAGACCTGATAGTCTGAAATTTAAGCACTAAAAAGCACAAAAACTATTACTGCGCTTATACTTTTTAATGCTTGCAACTCATCCGTTTTTGTACTCTAAATGCTACGCCCGTCTCTTGTACTAAGCGTCCTTTAATGCCTTGGCAGCTCGCACGAATGCTGCATTACAATACTTTTCGCGGTCAGTAATGGGGAGCATGGAATTTTCCTTGCGTTCCCATTCCGCAATCAGCTTAGTAATATTTTCCCGCCCCAGCACTGGTGCATAACGCGCAATACTTACTTCCTTAACTTTCCATTTACCACGCAGCTTTTCAACTAAATCTTTGGTAACCGGATGCGCCAACCAAGCCTCAGGTATGCGCTTTACGGGCTGTGGCTGTAGCAATTCAAACCGCAACGATACAATGCGGCGGCGTCCCTGCGCCCCGCAGTCCGCTTTTAAGCCGGTTACCCGAAAAGCCAGCTCGGTAGTGGCCAAATCAAGCAGCGGCACTTCTGTCGTACGCTTAATTAAATCTGCCACGTTAGCGTATTTCATTTTGGGCTGACCATCCTTGTCTTTCAGAACCCGGTCCCGCTTATCGGTTTGGTGATGGCAGTCCATTAGCTTACGATATTCTTCGACCGACACCTCCCAGACCCCGGTATCGCGAAATGCCGCCAGAATTTCATACAGGCGCATCGAGTACCAATTGCTGAGCTTGAGATACTCCTCAAGCCGAAACGTTGAATAGTGCGCGGGATTCACCAGATAAGTTGTCAACTGGGGATTTAGCACAACCGTAATAACACCGTTGTGATACCCTACTGCCTCCTCTTTTGTCGTATCAAGTAGGTGCCGTGCCTGCCGCTGACCGCTGGGCAGGCACTCTAGCTTCCACACTACCTGGGCCAGTTGGCGCACGGCAGCTTTCACTTCAGCATAGGCATTCTCACGCGTCAGCTGGCCAGCCGAAATGATACTTTGCAAGGAAACTTGAAAAAGCGGACGCAGTTCGGTGCCGTTATGATTTACCTGGTCTAGTACCCGGGCCAGAATACGCTTGGCCACTACTCCGGTTCGGGGTTGATGGGCAAACGTGATATTCCAGTGCTGCCTGATGAAATTACAGTGGACCGGGGCATGAGTACAAGCGGACGAAAAACCAGACACGACAAGAAAGCGAGTAGATATAGCAATTAATTTTCCTGTGACGGTAGGCGAACGAACAACTGGCTAAGGCAGTGATAAAAACCCTACATCGATTGTAATATACGGGGAGAAGAAGCTGCACCACAAACTTTAGAAAAAAGATTTGTGAATAAGTCACCCGCTTTTTCTGGGGGTATCTGTCGTAATTCAATTCTCAAATCCGGGGGTATTTGTCGTAGAACAGTGGGGGTATCTGTCGTAAAATATTTGCCAACAATAGGGGTATCTGTCGTAAATCTGCCTCCACTCCTTATTATAACTACTTTGTTAAGAAAAATACTATTCTGTAAAAAAAACACTAGCTTAGTACGTGCGCACGAAGGGCATTCAGAGGCGCAATAATTTTTCCCGAATCCTACCATCAGCAAACAAAACCAACGAAGTACTGACGAAACCAGACGATTTTGATGAATTGCATATTTTAAAGAATAATTAGGCACGAGAGTAGCTATGACACGTGTCGTAAGCTTGCCCTCTTTTCGTTGGTGGTCGAACCTACACCTGCTGCCCGGCAGCTAGCGACCCGGCACGTATTACCACCCCTACTGGCCACTACAGTCAACGTCTGATTACTTCCCCTTCTACCAATCACTGACCACCGGGCAACATCCAGGCCAGCCAGCCGAACATAACCGCCGCTACCTAGCCATCCAACCCACGGTCCCGAATCAAATCTAGGTCGGCACTTTACCCACCTAGCACTGGTTACCTAGCTGGCACCAGCCACGAGCCATTGCACCCACACTGAAACTACTGCCGCGCGGTACCCACCTCACCAACTTACGAAAAGCGCGCCACGCCCTAGACGACCAGCTCTTTACTCCTTATCGCCGCTAAATAAGCCTAACTGCAGGTCCTGCTTGACTTGCAGCGCTTCGGCTTTCTGTTCCTCCAGAATAGCTTTGGCAGCCCGCACAAAAGCAGCGTTGCAATATTTATCACGGCTATCGATGCGCCGGGCCGAGTTCTCTTTCAACTCCCACTCGCGAATAAGTTTGGCAATCCCGGCGCGCTGCAGCGTGGTCGCGTAAAGCGCAATATTCTTATCCGATACCCTCCAGCCACGGAGCTTCTCAATAATCGGCCCGGTCACCGGATTTTTCAGCCACGCGGCGGGAATGGTCGTGGCCTGCGGATGCAACAACTCAAAGCGCAGCCCCTCAATTTTTCGCCGCCCGCGGCCAGTACGGGCCGTCTCGTAGCGCGGGAGCACCCGAAAAGCTAGTTCGGTATCGGCCAGCTCCGCCAGCGGCTCAGTGGTGGTGTAGCTGATGAGGTCGTTGACACTGGGGTATTTCAGGCGGGGCTGCCCGTCTTTATCCTTCAGCACCCGTCCACGCTTATCCGTTTGGTGCCAGCAGTCCAGGAGTTGCCGGTACTCGTCCAGTCCCACTTCCCAGACCCCGGTATCGCGAAATGCCGCCAGAATCTCATACAGCCGCATCGAGTACCAGCTACGTAACTTCAGGTAGCTATCGAGCCGGTAGGTGGTGTAGTGCGCAATCTGAATGAAGTAAGGGGCTAGCTGCGGATTCAGCAGCACGGTGATAACGCCATTCTGGTAGCCCACCGGCTGTTCCTTCGTGGTATCGAGCAGGTGCCGAATCTGCCATTTCTCGTTTTCCACGTCTTTAAACTCCCAGCTGGTCGCGACCAGCTCCCGCAAGGCTACTTCCACTTCCCGGTACGCGTTTTCTCGGCTTATGCCCACGCTATCCGTAATATCGGCTAAGGCTAGCTGATAATATTCCCGCAACTGAAAGTCATCGTCCCGAATCTGGTCCAGCACCCGCGCCATAATGCGCTTAGCGGCCACACTCATCTTGATTTGACGCGCAAAAGTGACGTTCCAGTGCTGCTTGACTAATTCTTTATGCTGCGGCTCATACACGAGCGTCAGGGGCAGCGCCGAAGTGGCGGTGGGGCGGCGTTTGTCGGCCATGGCAAGGAGTAAAGATTACCTCTAATGTATCACAAAAAAGCGGGTTGTTGATAACTTACTCGCTTTTTACCGGGGCATAACTCGCTTTATTCATTCGGTAACCAGGGGTAGAACTCGCTTTATTCCGATTGAATTCGGGGGTAAAACTCGCTTTATTCAAGTCAAAATCGGGGGTAGAACTCGCTTTATTCCGTTTACTCCTTATAGAGTAACTAGGTAGTGTAGAGTAAGTACTAGCTTGTAATTATTCCTACTATTTAGTGGGCGCCCAAATTTAGCTTTCAAAAGCTGTGGAAAACCTATGACGTCTGCAAGGAACAAACACCCATTCCGCCGACCCTAACGCAAAAAAAGGGATTGTACTTTACGAAGATTCAGTATAATATTAACGATTAAATGGTGGTTGTCACCCGATAACGGGGCTTCTGGGGACAATAACCAATTAGGAATCTTGCTGCCTCAACCCTTAAAAAAACGAGTTTTACCCCCGAATTCAGATTCCCTCCTGGACCTACCTTAATCGTTTGGTTATGAAGTCACAACCAGTACAATAAAGCAGGAAACGCAGAAATTACCCAAACATTGAAAGCACTCTCGCTGACCAAAACTATCCAAACAGAAAAGCGTGGCTTATCTGTCCTATTTCCTGACCGACGGAAATGAGAAGCGGCTACTCCAATTCAGTGACGGCCCTATTGTCCCAATTTGAAGCCTAGCTGGTGGACCGACGATACTACGAAGCACGTGGCGATAGCCACGCAGCTCCTGAGCACACTAATAATCGACGCTAAAGGCCAAAATAGCGGGCAAGGTGACCACGAAACACTATGAGCTAGGTGTGGGGACCTTAGACATCAATCTACGCCGTTATACGCAAGAAAAAGACTACGCACTTAGAGAGCATTCCAGCACAATGGATGGAAAGCAGCCTAACGCGTTGTCAACGGCATTGAAGCGCAGGTCATCGAAGCACAGCCTCCACCACCGGCCACGCCGGTAGCGACAGACTAGCCCGCTACTACCGGGTAAGTTGCCGGATACGCCGATTGTTGGAGTCGGCTACGTATAGCAGCGCGCCCGACGGCAGCACCGCGATACCCGCACTGCGACTGAAGACCGAAGTGGCGGCTGGACCGTCGAGGTAGCCCAGCGTACGGGGGTTACCCGCCATCAGACTTACCTGGCCGGTGGTTTCGATGCGACGCAGGCAGCCGTTGCCCCAGTCGGCCACGTAGAGCACACCACCAGCGTCTACAGCCAAGCTGGTGGGCAGATAAAGCTTGGCCTGACTGCCAAGGCCGTCGGCATAGCCGCCAGTACTGCCAGCCACAGTACTTACCGTACCGGCCGCAATTTTACGAATCCGGTGGTTGTTGTAATCAGCCACCTACACGGTGCCCTGCCCGTCCACGGCTACGCCACTGGGATAGTAAAAAAGAGCAGTCGCGGCGAGGCCGTCAACAAAGTTATCGGGCACGAACTTCACGTCGGTAGAGCCGCTGCCAGCCAGCGCACTCACTACACCCTGGGCGCTAATCTGGCGGATACGCTCGTTGCGCGCGTCGGCCACATACAGCCGGCCCTGCTGGTCGCAGGCCAGACCCATGGGCTCCCAGAAGCGGGCCGTGGCGGCCGGACCATCCTGAAGGCCGGGGGCCGTAGTACCAGCCCAGGTACTTACCACCCCGGCCGAGCTAATAGCGCGGATGCAGTTGTTGTTGTAATCGGCCACGTACACGGTACCTTGCCCATCCACGGCCACGCCGATGGGATAATTGAAAGCGGCGGTAGCGGCCGGGCCGTCAAGATAACCGGCGGTACCGCGCCCGGCCAACGTACGTACGTACTCACTACCCCGGCCGGCGTCACCTTACGAATACAGTGATTGTCGCTATCAGTTACGTAGAGGTTGCCCTGCGCATCAAGAGCAGTCTGATTTGGCCCGGCAAAAGTAGCCGCGCCGCCCAGCCCGTCGGCGCGGCTACTTTTGCCAGTGCCAGCCAGCGTACTGACGACGTAAGTCGGCGCAGAGGTCCCGCTGGTGGTGGGGTCGTCGTTCTTCTTGCAGCCCAGCAGGACAGCGGTCAATAGCAGAGCAATGGCGACGTGACGCATGAGAAGGAAGTAGGGGGGATGAAAAGATACGTGCTAGCAGTATCCCAGCATGCTCCCCGCAGGCACACCACTGGGATGGACAAAGACTTTCACCAATAAGAGCGTGACACTGCTTGAGTAATATTTTAACAAACGATGTAGACACACGAATCTGCCACCTTGCGCAGCTTTCATCCACTACGTCTGAGTTGGGCCACGGACAGCTATTTTCTTGAAAGCCGATTTTTAAAAAATAAAAAAATCGACTCGGCTTGTTTTGAAGTCTTTAAAGATTATTAATAGACTCTTTATTCTTTAGAGACGCAAAAGCAGTTGATAGTCAAATTATTGCGAAGACATAACCGGAAAATTGGCCGTTGTATGCCGGAAAATTGGCCGATGAGACCGGAAGAACGGCCGTTGCACACCGGAAAATCGGCCGATGAAACCGGAAGAACGGCCGACAAGACCGGAAGAATAACTTATCTTTTCCGGTGTTAACGGCCAATCTTCCGGTTTACCCCATGGATACAATGCAAACCAGGCTGCACGAGGTAGCTTTTTTAAGTAATACTTTCGTGCGCTCCCCGCTGGCGCTCAACAATGTGGAGGCCCGCATTTTCGCCCTGGCCCTGGGCTGCCTGCACCAGAAGCAGGATACGCTGGCCTTTCGCATCCATTTCAACGACATCACGCGCGGCGGCAGCACCGGGGGCAAACAATATGCAGAGCTGGCCGCGGCCCAGACACGTCTGACCCAGCCCATCATCAACACGTCGCTTAAAAATGGCAAGAAGCGCCGCGACGCCATCTCCCTGTTCAACATCCTGAGCCTGGATGAGGGCACCAACCTGATAACCGGAGAATTCAATGCCCGGCTGAAGGAGCATCTGCTGGATTTGACGGGTAAATTCACCACTGTCGAATTGGAGTCCTTACTCACACTCAAAAATGCGCACAGCCAGCGCCTATTCTGGATTATGCGCAGCTACCACAACCAGACCTGGGAGGAGCCGCTGCCGTTTGAGACGCTGCGGGAGTGGCTGTTCGGGGAAAACTCCGAGCAATACGCCGACTGGACGGATTTTAATCGCTACGTGCTCAAGCCCGCGATTGAGGAATTCCGGGTTATTGGTTGGCAGGTGGACGTGACTATGCAGAAGCGCGGCCGGCGGGTCGAGGCCTTGGTGTTTAAGATGACCAGCATCCGGGAGCCGCTGCTACCGGCCGCGAAAGCCAAGAAGGTACTGACGCTGACTGAGATTGAAGAATTCCGGAAGATGCTGGAAGCGACTTACCGGGAGTTGCCAGCGCTTTACGACCGGCTGCGGCTTGACTTCGAGTTGAAGGAATATCAAGCGCGCGAGGTGGTGCAAAATATCAAGGACCTGACGGCCTACCAGTCGGTCACTAAAGTGCTCCACGACGTGCGGGTGGCGCTGGCCAACCGCAAGCCGATTAAGTCGCTGCCTGCCTACACGCTCAGTCAGCTAAAAGCCGTTCTCCCCGTTTACCAAACGCTGGGGGCGACGCCAGCCGCCCCGGCTACGAAGAATGTGCCCGCTGCTGCGCAGGAAGCGCTGCGCGCGCAACTCCGCGAAGTACAGGAACGACTAAAGTTTGTGCAGGAAGAGGCCCCGAGTAGCCTGTTTTCCGAGCAGGAGAAAGTGACCCGCATAGCCGCCATCGAAGCTGAAATCGTAGAATTGACCCAAAAATTAGCGCAATAGTCTGCCGTTTTTCGGTCGCTAAATCTAGCTGGGGTGCCGTATCTCCCCCATGGTTCGGCGTATTTGCCCCGAATCTTCTGGGATGGCCTAGGGCATCGGCGCACCTGCTGTAACAGCTAGGAGAGCCTACCCCCTACCCTACTGGCCTAATCGTTTTATGGCGTGCTCCGCCTTGTCGCCCGGGTACTTATGGTACCAGCCTCCTCGTTTCCACCACCACCTCCACTACGCGGTATCTGCCTGCCGTCCTGCATACTGCGATGCGCTCTATCCCTGAGTAACTAGCTGATTACTCACGTTAATTGATTAGCAAGACCGCTTAGCCGACTGTCAGTAGCGGAGGCAGTGGGGAAAAGAACTAGACCGGACAATAGCAGACGTTGCTCCCAAATGCGAAATAGCTGTGCGCTGAGTAGTCGTTGCCAGCTCTCATCCCGTTGCCTTCGTTTGGTTAGGATACCAGTATGGCCAGTGGCTGCCGTGCTAGTGGGCCAGCGCATAAAATGCAGGCCATCCGCCGGTTTCAGGTAGCGGTGCGGCGAAAAGGCTGCCGTGTCAGCCGCCTTATCTTTGGCCCCCTAGATGCCGTGTATATGAGCAAGCTGAAAATTGAGAATTTTGGGCCGATAACTACTGGCTATGCCGAGGAAGACGGTTTTATAGACTTCCAAAAGGTGACGGTATTCATCGGCAGTCAGGGCAGTGGTAAAAGCAGTGTTGCCAAGCTTTTTTCAACTATGAGCTGGCTGGAAAAGGCCCTATTTCAGGGGCGGGTGACGGCAGATTATATTACCGGGGATAATTTGTTCGTGAATGAGTACTGCGCCTACATGAACCTGAAAAGCTATTTCCGGGCCGATACCCTTATCGAGTACCGGGGTAAGGTTGGCGTATTACGGTATGAGCAGGAGAAGCTGACGGTTAAGCTACACCAGGAAAGTACTGGGTATCGTGTGCCGAAAATTATGTACGTGCCAGCCGAACGCAATTTTTTGAGTGCGGTAGATGAACCGGATAAACTAAAAGGGCTACCGAGTGCCTTATTAGAGTTTTGGGAGGAACTGCGCCGCGCGCAGCGGGAAACCACGAGCAGCTTGTCGCTGCCCGTCGGCAACATCCGTTTCGACTACGATAAGTCGGAGAAGATTCCGTGGCTTAGCGGCAAGACGGCCGGCCAGGTAGACTTCCGGCTGCGGCTGTCGGAGGCTTCCAGTGGCTTCCAGTCGCTGGTTCCCCTGCTGCTGGTGTCACGTAATCTGGCCCTGACCATTCATAAGGAACACGATGCCTCGCGCAGTGAGTTGAGCGGCGAGGAGCGGCGGCGCCTGCGCGAGCAGGTCGATGCAATTCTAAAAGCTAACCTGCCGCTGGAAGTGCAGCAGGAGGCCTTGGAATCGCTGGCCGCGCGCTTTCGCCGCGAGACGTTCCTGAACGTGGTGGAAGAGCCCGAGCAGAATCTGTTTCCAACCTCGCAGCGGGCGGTACTATATGAGTTGCTCAGCTACGCCAATACGACGCCGGGCAACGAGTTAGTCATCACCACACATAGTCCCTACATCATCAACTACCTCACGCTAGCCATCAAAGCTGACGAGGTGAAAAGAGAAGTAGCAGCGGCCCCACACCACGCCAAGCTTCGTAATAAGCTGGAAACGATAGTGCCCGATAAGGCTACCTTGGCGGCCGACAGTACCGTAGTATACGCCCTCACCAGCGCGGGCACCATCACGCGCTTACCCATGGATGGCGGCATCCCCTCCGACGAAAACGACCTCAACAACGCGCTCGGCGAGGCTAATGCCTACTTCTCCGATTTGCTGGAAATAGAATTGGCCGCCCACAATGCCTGACTTCTTCACTGGCTTTTGCGAAAGCGGTCAGCCTTCCGACACGCTGCTCAACGAGCAGCTATTCGGCATCTGCGACGACGCCACCCGGCGAACCGAGCCAGCCTATATCAGCACGGATGTAGCGGAAGAAGCTACCTGGATTGCGCGAGTCGAGAACAGGTCCGGCTACGAAGTACTATTCAAGGCGGTTGACCAGTGCATTCTGATTCTTAAGGGCAGCGGCCAGCTCCAGAGCCGTTGCGACGGGCTGCTACTGTACAACTCCACCATTATTTTTGTGGAGCTAAAAGAGCAAAGAGACCCTGGCAAAAAGTGGGCCTTTGAGGGCTCCGAGCAGGTGAAACAGACTATTAAGGACTTCAAAGCCGCGCACGATACCACGGGCAAAATCCTGCGAGCCTACGTCGCCAACAGCATTCAGCCCAACGCCCAGCAGGCGCATTTTAGCGTATTAAATAATTTCTTTAAGGCAACGCAGATTGTGCTGCGGGTGGAAGGCACTATCGAGCTGGTATGAAGGCAGTTATTTTCGCCGAAACACACTATCCAGCGCAATCGAAACACCTCACCCAACCTCCTCCCCTACTCAGCCAGCCCGGCTATTTCGTGCGCCTTTTCTGGCGGCGGCTGAGTTCCGCTTCTTCCTTGGCGGCCAGGATGCTTTCCTGTTCCGGGGGCAGCGGCTCCCGCGCCTGGGGTTTATCCTGCAGGTAGGTAGTTAAGGCGCGCTCCAGCACATCTTGCAAGGGCAAGCGCGCCATGTAGGCATACGTAAACCACTCCCGGAATACGGCCGGCGGCAGGTTATTAGTGAAGGGAATCCGCAGCGGCTTGTCTTCCTCAAGGCTTTCTGTACGTATGGTATGTACCGTACTTTCAGTACGTACTGTATTTGCCCCCTGGTTTGCTAACGCTGACGGCGGCAGGGCCTGCTCGCGCGCTACCGGCGGATGCAGAATATCATCGTGGCTGGTCGCGGACGAAGCCAGGCGAACGGGAGGCATTTTCTTAGGCGGCATTGGGTACGTTGAGACGGGTGAGAAACTCTTCCGTGAGCGCACGGTAGTCAGCGGCACCGTTGGAAGCCGGTGCCCAATCGTAGATAGCCTGCTGGCCCGCCTGGGATTCATCCAGGGCGACATTTTCCCGGATGGTCTGCTGCATAACCAGCTTGCCCAGCACCGGGTCTGCTTCGAGCGCTCGCGCGTACTGGTGGTGCAGGGCCTTGCGGTAGGTACGGGCATACTTAGTAAAGAAGATACCCCCGATGCGCAGGTGCGGGTTGAAATTCCGTCGGATAACCCCCACCATCTCCACCACTTTAGTCAGGCCTTCGCTGTTGAAATAGTTTGGCTGCAAGGGAATAAACACCGCCTCGCTGGCAACCATCGCCGACACCGCCAGGGTACCCAGGTAGGGCGAGGTATCGATGAGCACGAAATCAAAGCTCGCCGGCAAGCTCTCCTGCCCGGCCCCACGGGCCTGGCCCCCGGCCAGCGCAGCCGCGAGGTCCTGGAGGGCGTTGCGAAAAAACCAGCCGTAATCCATCTCCTGGCCCAACAGCTTCTCCTGCCTCGTTAGGTCCTCCCCCGCCGTTACGCAGTACAGGTTAGGCGTCGCGGCGTTGAGTTGCTGGCCCAGGCCATTAGCCGTGGCTAGCGCGGCGGCCAGCGACCCGGGCACGGCGGGCAAGTCGGCGATAGTTGAACTGGCATTGCCCTGCGGGTCGGCATCTATCAACAAAGTCTGGTGGCCGAGTTGCGCCAACCGGTGGGCAATAGCCAGGGCGGAGGTTGTTTTGCCAACGCCGCCCTTGCGGTTGGCAAACGTAATAATTCGCATACAAACGAAGAGGGCTGGTTCGGAAACAAATGTAAGCGATAAGTACTGTATTGGTCATAATTACTACCAGTATAAAACGTGTTATAATTACTGTACTTATGATACGTACAACTCGTATTATGTCCTTTACCATACGGATGATAAGTATCTATTTTGCTAAATTCACGGAACAAATATGGTCCTATAGCTCTAAAATCAAGTTGCCGTTTTAATCATAACTTACTGAAAAGTAAGGCAGTATATCCACCTTTTCAGTATCATATGGATGATACTGAAAAGGTGGATATACTGCCCGCACAGTGCGTAGCATACTTTTTATACATGTTACACGTATAATGTGTATGGTAAGTGTAATATGTACGATACATATCATACGTATAAACTTGATGTTAGATCCATAGCGACGCACCAAACCAGGAAATAGTAACGGTCGAGTTGACCAGACAAACTAGCTGCCAGCCGTACAAACGTCAGTGACTAGCGTGGGTACGGTTGATGGACTCCGGTACTAAGACTGGGCTCTAACGCAGGAAAGCACGTTGGGAACTAGACCTAATCCGCCATAAAGTGACAGGATTCTAATTGCCGCTTTAGCAGTCCTGACCACGGCGCCAACCTAGTCAAGGTACCGCACCAGCAGCCCCGTTTTCCACGCCCCCGCTGGTAAGCTGAAGAATCCACGGCACTGGCTAAGTCCCCAACACAGGGGGAAAGGTGTCAGGGTGCTCTATACTGGCCATGCCCTGCGTGGGGAGCAACAGGGGAAGTGTGTGGGCATGATAAGCCGGTTCTTTGCCCTGGTAGCAAGACCATTTCACGGCCCCTGCATGACAAAGTAGTTGTACTACTACCGCCACCTCGGCAATTCTCCCCAGTTGATTTTGTAACTGGGCAGCCTGGTAACAGGAATCCTGAGCGCGCCTGCTCTTCACCAAGAACATCTGGTAGCCGAGCTGGCAGGTGGCTACCAGCTATACCCGATAGCTGTTTATATTATACGTACTGTACGTTTGATACGTGTTAAACGTACAGTACGTAAAGCCAAGCGCTAAATAAGAACCTGTCTTTTGCCTGAAATGGCTGCCGATAAAAGCATTGCCCCATTTTTACGCATGACCAGCATGCGCGTAAACAATAGGGTAGGGGGCTCCCCGGACTATTGGCCCTCATTGCTGTGAGGCGCAAGTGAGGGCCAATAGTCATAGCCAGTAGCATCCACGTAGCTGATTTTGGCGGGGTCAAACGCGGCTAGAGCCTGCGCTACCCACTGCTCGTCGACGGTATCCTGGTACATGAGCAGGTGCACCGTGGCCGTCTCGTCGGGATTGAGGCGCAACAGCCGGCCGATGCGCTGGGCGGCCTTGCGCTCGTTGCCGAAGGCGTGCCAGATGATGCCCACTCGCAGGTTCGGAATGTTGACGCCTTCCGAGAGTTGGGCGACGCAGGCCAGCCGCTGGATTGCGCCGGTGTTAAACTTCTCCAGGTTGGCCTGGCTGTGCTTGTTCTTGGAATGGTAGGTATGGTCGGCCTGCTCTTCGGCCTGCTGCTGGTTGCAGGTGAAGAGCAGCACCTTCTCCGAGAACTCGCTGGCAAGGTGGGCCATGTAGCGCCCCTTGCTGGGATAGTTCATCAGCGCCTGCATCCGCAGGATGCGCAGCGTCTCGACGGGAAGCTGGTCCTGGGCTGCATTGGCCAGCCGGGTCGTCCAGTAGAGATAGTTTTCGCGCTCGCTGGTCGTGAACTGGCTGCCCGATTTGAAGGTAATCTGGTAGTCGCGCACCGCGCTCAGGGGCAGGCGGTGCACCACCAGCCGGTAATCGTTAAGCAGGCCCGCGAGCACGGCCTCGTCGGTGGTATAGTCAATCAGGATGGGGCAGTACGTGGCCACCAGCCGGCCCTTCTCCGAATTCGCTTGCGCCGGCGGGGTGCCCGTCAAACCCAGGATGCTTTTCTTGCGGGCGGCGTGGGCCTTCAGTCCCGGCTCGTGCGAATCTTTGAGCGCGTGGCACTCATCGAGGTAGAGCTTGTGATAGTGGCCACTAGCCAGCAGTTTGCTCAGGGAGCGATACGTCGTGAAGGCGATGTGGTCGAGCAAATGGGTTAGGCCGAACTTCTGCGCTTCTTGGGGCCAGGAGTCCAGAATGGCCTGAGTCGGGGCCGCTACCAGAAAGGGCTTGGTGACGGGTCCGCTGAGTTGGCTACTTGCCAGCAGGCGGTCCATGTCGCGCAGCCCGATGAGGGTCTTGCCAACTCCCATGGCAACGGCCGCCCCGGCTAGCCGGGGTTTGCTTATTACTGCCAGCACCTGGTCTTGGAGCACTTGTTTTCGCGCCAATGCCGAGCTAGTGGCCGTGGGTACCGGAGAGGAAGTCATAGGGGAGCAGAAAGAAAGAAGCCGGGCCGCCGGGTAGTAGCCCGGTCGGGAAAGGGCTTGATAGGGAAGTGAAGTTAGCGAGCCGTCAGGGATGCCGCAACCAAGCAAACAAGCCGACTTCGCGCAGCCAGTGCGGGTCCTGGAAAGTGGGCTACCCCGGCGAGCGACTACTTCATGCAGCGCTACCCTGCTTATTTGCGGGCGGCAGCGGCCCTTTTACTTCTCTCATCCCAATGCAGCATGGTTTAAGGCAGTGGGGTAAAAATAGGTGCAGGGCGCTATCCAAGCGCTCGCGCTCCTGGGTGCCCAGCAGCTACCTGCGCACGTCAGTCGTCGCGTCTAATTCTATCAGCGTTTGTCAGCCGTAGCCACTGGCAAGCCAGGCAATGGCTTTGCCAACGCTAGGCAGCAGAAACCCGTTTTGGTTTAACCTAGCCAAAGCGGGTACTGGACAAGGGGTAGCCTGCTTGCGCGGCTGGGGTGCCCGTACCATCTTTGCTAGTCGTCCGCGCTGCTGGTCTCCGTGCTACGGCTAGTTTTTCCAGCCCGGCTATAGGCGCTAGGCTTTTGGGTATTACCCTCCAGCACCACCAGTACCTGCCGGCAAGGATAGGCGGGTTCCGTCCCCTCAAAGCCGTGGAGGGTAGGCGTACAGAGCTGGACGCTGTTTTGCGGCGGCGCAGGGGGGCGGGTCTTCTTCGTCAGGTCCAGCACGCAGAGAATGGATAGCTGCTTGGTATTGGCCGAAGCATAGGTATTCGCCTGCGGGCCGTACTTGGCCAGCAATTTGCCCCGGTCGGAAATGGTTTTTTCTACTTTTAGCTCCGCCACCATTCCCCGAAAGCTGATTTCTACCCGTCCGCCGGCTACCTCAGCTTCCTTGACGATGTGTTCGCCCAGGTAGTCTAACCCACTCAGGTGCTGGATGAGTTGGTCGCGAAAAGTCTGCTCGCTGACGTTGTCCTGGGCCTTGTAGATACCCTGCTGCAAGCACACCCCCTGGTAGTTCAGAACCCCCCGCAGCAGCTTGGTGAAATCAGCTAATTCCTGCTTGGCCAGCCGGGGCAGCGACTGCAGGGCGGTCACTATGTCCAGGGCTACCCGGTTGAGGGCACTGAACCCGGTCGGGATATAGGCCGCGTCCGGACTGAGCACCCGGGCCAGGAGCTGGTGGTAGCCGATAAGGGGCACGGGCAGACGCTCCTTCGCCGGGTTCTCGTAGTACGCCAGCAGCTTGATGGCATAGGCATCCTCGGGGCGGTGCTGCGGAAATGGGAAGACCACCCGCCCGCTGACCGCGTAGGTTGTGGTGGCTGGTAAGGGGCGCACTTCGGCTAGCTCCAGGCTGTATAAGCTGCTGTCCGTCGTTGACACCGGCCCCAGCAGTAGGCGGTCGTAGCCCGCCGGCCAGTAGTTGGGCGTCAGCAGCCCCCGCACGGCGTACATAGCGGCGGGCTCCAGCACCTGCGGATTGGCCCAGGGCTCGTCGTCAATAAAAAACTCGGCCGACAGCAGCAGCGGCGGGGCGGTCTCCGCCGCGGGAGTAGTAGAAGCAGCCGCCTGACGCAATTCTGCCAGGGAGTCTTCCTCGAAGGCATACCTGGTCGGGAAGGGCAGCGTCAGCAGACTTTGCACCACGGCGCCGACATCCGGTACCTGTGGGGCCGTGCCAACCAGCGCCAGGCACTGCGCCAGTTGGGCTTTAAACGGGTCGGGGTAACCCGCCTCTTCCAGGCGCAGGAGCCGGATATTGGCCCGGGCCGCCCGTAGATGAGCCTCGGCCCCGGTGCCTGCTTGCAGCTCCTCGTATGACCAGCGAAGTAGCTGATAAACAGCACTCCCCAGCAAGCGGTAATTCGTGAAAAAAACGGCCTCCGCCGTAGCGCGGGTGACCGTTTCCAACTGCCGCAAGGGCTCCATGACCAACGCCTCGCCTGCCAGCAAAGGTGCCAGATTGGCTTCGTCAAAGAGTAAAAGCTGCCGCAGCAGCTCCCGGCGCACCAGGAACTGGGTGGCAACTAGGTCGGCGTGGTAGTGATGGCGCTTGAACATAGCTTAGAGGGAGGCAAGCCGGGTAGCATCAAGCTGGCCCATGGCCACCAGATGCTCCAAGCGGGAAAATTGCGCAAATGCCTGATTGGTGCGGGTGGCGTACTCGGTGGACTTCGTCGCGGGCACGGTGCGGGTGAAGTGCTGGGTCAATTCGTGGAGCTCGGCGTGCAGGCCCTGCGCCCCCAGTACCGCGTACACCGTAAAGACGTCGGTATAGGAGCCGGCGGCAAGTTGCGTGCGGGCAAAGCTCGTCAGCAGCGCCAGCTGGCTGAACAGCTCCGCGTAGGGCAGCTGGTGTAGCTGTTCGAGCAGCTCCGTCCGTAAGCCCCCGAAGGAGGCATATTCGGGGGGCGTCCGCTCCAGGTAGCGGAGCGCCTGCGCTAGCCAGTACCCGCGCAGCTCCGGATAGGCAGGCAGCAGGTGCGTTAAGCGCTGAACGAATGCCTGCTCCAGGTACTCTTCGCCGCAGGTGCTGTATTTATGAAGTAGTGCTGCACCAATCGCAGGTACAACTCGCGGGTATCGCGGGTGAGTGTGAGAATTGCCGTTACCAGCTCTTTTCCGTATTCCAGTTCCTGCGTCTCATAATACGCCTTTTCCAGCGCCTGCATGGCCACTAACCCCGCCAGCCGCTGCGCGCCCGTCAGGAAGGGAAGCAAGCCGGGGAGCACTGCCACCGCCGCCTGGTGCAACACCTTGCGGGGGTCGGTGAGCGCCGTGACTATGCCGGGTAGGTCGACGGGCGCTACTTCCTGCGCAAAATTCTCCGGCAGGGTGCCGTAGGCCCGGATGGCCTGCCTCCGAATAGCTGCCTCCGGGTCATCGAGCAGGGTTTTCACTGCCTCCAGCAGGGTAGTGGTGGCACAGGCCGGCTGTTCCGTAAGCAGGTATTGGCCTTGGTTAAAAGTTTGGTACCGATGTTACATCACCATTAGGTCAGCCGAGAGTTCGACTCGAGGCTCAGTCGGCATGCATAAACATAAAGTGGTGAATTTTTTGTTTTAGCTTTTGCTTAATTAAGCGAATGCTACCTTTGCAAAAATCGTTTTCATGAAAGCTACCGCGTGTATCCGGGTGTTTGCCGACACCGACCACATTCAGCACTGCCAAACGCGCTTGGCCCACGTCGAGCCGGTCCTTCAGTCGCTGGCTTCCGTCTTGGCCCTGGCCGGCAACGAGGTGCGCCTGAAAATCCTGTTCCTGCTGGCCGATGAGCAGCAGCTGTGCGTGTGCGACATCGCCGACGTGCTGCAAATGACCGTTTCGGCCGTCTCGCAGCACCTGCGCAAGCTCAAAGACGGCGGCGTGCTGCACGCCCACAAGGTCGGCCAGACGGTGTTCTACGCCCTCAGCCAGCCCCATTTGCCCCTCCTGCAACCGCTGCTGGCCGGTTTATCGGCCGCGCCCACTTCCCAACCCGCCTAATGAACCAGCCCCCTTCCTCCGCCGACAAGCCCCTGGTGAGCGCGGGCCTACTGGCCGCGCTGGCCGCTTCGCTGTGCTGCATCACCCCCTTGCTGGCCGTCGTGGGCGGTCTGGGCGGCGTGGCCTCGTCCTTCTCCTGGCTCGAACCCTTCCGGCCCTACTTCATTGCGCTCACCGTGGGCGTACTGGGCTTCGCCTGGTATCAGAAGCTTAAGCCCCGGCCGGCCGATGACTGCGGTTGTGCGGTGAACGAAAAACCTTCCTTGCTGCAATCCAAGGGCTTTTTAGGGGTCGTGACCGTGCTGGCGGCGGCGCTGCTGGCCTTCCCCTACTACGGGGCGCGCCTGTACCCGACGGCGGCTGCTCCGGTTTCGGCAGTGACCACCACCACGACCGGGGCCGCTCCGGTCTGGCAAACGGCTTCTTACCGCATCGGGGGCATGACCTGTGAAGCCTGCGCGAAACACGTCGAGCACGCGGTGCAGCAGCTGCCGGGCGTGCAGGCCGTGACCGTCTCCTACGACCAGGGCACCGCGCAGGTCCGCTTCGACGCGGCCAAAAGCCCCGCCGCGCAGGTCGCGCAAGCCATCAACGGCACCGGCTACCACATTTTACCCGCCACCGCGCCCCGCTAATGGAAACGACCAACTTTAACGTGCTCGTTATCGGAACGGGCGAAGGGGGCACCACGGCCGCGCAAAAGTGCGCCAAGGCCGGCAAGCGCGTGGCCATCGTGGACGTGCTGCCCTTCGGCGGCACCTGCGCGCTGCGCGGCTGCGACCCCAAAAAGGTGCTCATCGGCGCGGCCGAAACGGTGGCCCGCTCCCGGCAACTGCTCGGCCACGGCCTGGACACGGCCGCGACGGTGGCCTGGGCCGACCTGATACGCTTCAAAAACAGCTTCACCGGCAAGGTGCCCGCCGCCCGCGAAGCCAGCTTGCAAAAGGCCGGCATCGCCACGTACCACGGCCTGGCCCGCTTCACCGGCCCCACGCGGTGCAGGTCGGCGACCAGGAGCTACGGGCCAAGCAGTTCATTATCGCGGCGGGGGCGCGGCCCCGCCCTCTCGGCATTCCGGGCGAAGAGCTGCTGCTGGACAGCACGGCCTTTTTGGAGCTGGCGGAACTGCCGGCCGACCTCACCCTGATTGGCGGCGGCTATATCGCTTTTGAGTTCGCCCACCTGGTGGCCCGTTGTGGGGTCGCCGCCCGCATCCTGCACCGGGGGGTACGGCCCCTGGAGCACTTCGACGCGGACCTGGTGACTCACCTGGTCACGGCCTCCCGCGAGGCCGGCATTGAGGTGGTGCTGGACACGGCCGTGACCGGCATCGAGCGGGAGCCGGGCGGGCGCTTGCGGCTGCGGGCCGAATCGGGTGGGCAGGCCGTGGACTACTCGGCGGCGATGGCCGTGCACGCGGCGGGCCGCGAGCCCAACCTGGCCGCGCTGGACCTGGACCGGGCCGGCGTCGCGCATGGCCCGGCTGGGGTCACCGTCAACGAGTTCTTGCAAAGCACCTCCCACCCCGACGTGTACGCTGTGGGCGACGCGGCGGCCTCGGGCCTGCCTCTGACGCCGGTCGCGGCCAAAGCCGCCTTCGTGGCGGCCAGCAACCTGCTCAAAGGCAACCACACGCCTGTGGCCTACGGCGTGGTGCCCACGACGGTGTTCAGTCACCCGCCGCTGGCGGCCGTGGGCCTGAGCGAAGCCGAAGCCACCCGGCAAGGGCTGAAATTTACCGCCAAAAGCGAACTCACCACCGACTGGTTTACCGCCCGGCGCTTGCGCGAACCCGTCTCGGCCTACAAGGTATTGGTGGAAGAAGGCAGCGGTCAGGTGCTCGGCGCGCACCTGCTCGGCCCCAACGCCGACGAGGTGATTAATCTGTTCGCCGTGGCCATGCACGCCAAGCTGCCGGCCCGCGAACTGCAAAAGCTGGTCTTTGCCTACCCCACCAGTGCGTCCGATATTGTCTACATGCTCTAATTCTCCTGCTCATGCTCCCCACTGAAACCCAAGCCCCCCTCCTGACTTCCGTCCTGACCTGCCCGGTCTGCCAGCACGCGCAAGCCGAACAGATGCCCATCGACGCCTGCCAGTGGTTCTACGAATGCACGAGTTGCCACACGGTATTGAAGCCGCTGGCCGGCGACTGCTGCGTGTACTGCTCCTACGGCTCTGTGCCCTGCCCGCCGATTCAGGCGCAAGGCTTTGGCAGCTGCTGCGGCTAAGCGACCGGGCTAACGCTGAATGTGTTTTGTTGCCACAATGCCCTCTTCTTGTTCACCTCCTAAATCCCTGTTTATGAAAAATACCCTGTTTGCCCTCGCCCTGTTCGCCGTTGTCGGCACCACCGCTGCCCAAGACGGCAAGCCTAGCAAAAAAGACAAAAAGCTGGCCAGCAAGGCCGTCTGCGTCAAAGGAGATGCCTGCTGTGCCAAGAAAAGCACCACAACCGCCCAAATAAAAGCCTTGCCTGCGGCCCCCGCACCGGCTAACTAGTCATTCGATTGCTGAATACAAAAAGGCCCTTGGCACATCGCCAAGGGCCTTTTTGTATTCAGGAGCGCAGCAGTTCGCCGGTCAGGGATTGTACTGAACTCTCGGCTGACCTAATGGTGATGTAACATCGGTACCAAACTTTTAACCAAGGCCGGTATTCCACGTAGCGCATGGCTTCGCGGCGCAGGCTGCCCGTGGTATCCGCCGTTTCAAACAAGTAGGTATAAATAGCGGGTACTATCGCCGCCGTGCGCACCGGGTCGGGCAGCGAGCCTTGGAGCAGCGCCAGCAGCCGGGATTTGGTAAACCCCTGCGTTTGGCTGGCAAGGCCGGTTAGTACCTGCAGCACCGTTAGGTGCAGCGTAGTAGTGTCGGCGCGCAGTACCTGGCGCACGATATGCTCCGTCTGCCGCAGGTGCCGCTGCCGCTGCAGGCGCAGCTGCTCGACTTGCAGCACTGGTAGCCCAGCCAGGGGATTGCCCGCTGGGAGATTACCCGCCATAGAAGTAAGTGAGGGTAGGTGTAGCCGGGTGCAAGGCGGCCTGGTGCTGCGTAAACGCGTGGTACTGGTCGCTGGCCGCGATGAGCAAGCCTAGCAGGGCTTCGAAATGGGGCGCGAAGTGGACCGGTGCGCGGTGCGCGGCCCGGTCGATTGCCTTGACCAGCGCTTGGTGGCGTGGCGCGGCCAGAGGAGCCGCGGCCAGGTCGGCCACCAGCTGCCCGGCCAGCAACGTAGCGTGGGCCGGCAGGAGCAATTCCTCCTCAGCCAGGGCCCGGCCGCTGAAACCCAGCAGCGCCACCTGCCCAGCATCCGACAGCGTGGCGCGCACCCGCTGAATTGTCGCCAGCGTGGGGTCCGGGGCCTGCCGGTAGCAGGCGGCCAGGGTGCGCAGCGTAGCCCGGTCGGCCGAGTCGCCATAGCCATCTTCCATAAACTCCAGCGACTGTACCACCAGCTCGGTGAGTGGTAAGACGAGCGTTGGGGCCACGGCCAGCAGCTCCTGCAAAAAGGCTTGCACCCGGAGCCGGTCCGCCTGACTAGTCAGCTGCACCTGCGCTGCCAGCAAACGCTGCGCAGCTCCCGAGTTGGCGCGGGCCAGGCGCTGCACCGGCTCCAGCACCTGGGGGTAGCCGGGCGCCGCCTCACCACGCCCGGCCCGTTGCCCGTACGCCAGCCGGGACAGCAGGGTAGTAAGGTCGGCCGCGTAAGCCGGCAGTTCAGTTGGGGCCAGCGCTAAGTTGAGTACGCTAGCGGCTGCGTCCAGGTGCGGCCCCTGCCGCAGGATGCGGAGCACTTGCTGCCGGGCGAAGCCAGGCAAGGCTTGCCCTCCCACCATGCCAGGCGGAAGGCGTCGAGCAGGGTGGCGCCAGCGGGGTCTTCCAGGAAAAGGGAGAGGTAGTTAAGCGCGGCCGGGCTGAAAAACTGCGGCGACAGGCCGGCGGCTTCCCGCACGGTAGCGGCCGTCTGGCCCCGTTGCCCAGTACCCAATTCCTCCACCAGGTGCAGAATCGACAAGGTCTTCGTATCGGCCTGCGACTGCTCTTGGGCAAGCAGGGCATTGATTTCCGCCTGGAGTTCCTGCTGGCGCGCCGTCTGCTGCTGCGCTTCTTGCTGCTGCTGGTCCTGAGCCTGCTGGGCGAGCACGGTCCGCCCAAAATTCTTCGGAAATAGCTCCTGGTGCGAGGGGCAGCCCGCGCAGCAGTCCAGGATAAAGGCACGGCCACTCCGCTCCAGGTTAGTAGAGCGGACCGTGTGCGGGGCGTGGGGGCAGGAAAGTTCTACTTCGATAGGCAGTTGAGCTAGTTGGGCTACTAAGCCGCCGGAGCAGTCCGCCAGGCGTAAGTGCTGGCACCAATTACGCAGCGACGGCAGGAGGGCTTTGTTGCGTTCCCCAGAGGCAGTGGCTTGCCCCACCATCCGCGCAGTCGTGTCGTTTTGAGCCATACCAAAGAAGGAAAAGAGAGCTGAAAGGTAGTAGCTGCCGATGGAGCCGGAGGTAACACCGGCGCCTATCCTGTGGATTTAGCGTGGGTTCTTTTGCCAGTCCACTGGTACTGGGGGCGGACCAGCGATATCAGCATCATGGTGGAGGGACTCTTATGCTGAGTAAGACACGGTCGTGACTTGTGGTAGAAGTGTCGGTACCCGGTTAAAACTGCACGCTTTTGGGTAAGGCGAACCAGCGGATGGACTACCAATCCAAGCCCTGTCAGCTAAGCTATTGAAGAGCGGATGCACTGATAATTCTAGTAGTGCAAATAATCCGGGTAATATTGATAACATAGGTAACACTTATCTAGGTAGCCCCAAAGTATCTTTGCACTATGAGCAAGATTCTCGCAATTACTAATCAGAAAGGAGGGGTAGGCAAGACTACTTCCACGGCCAATATTGGGGCGGGGCTTGCCCGAGCAGGGAAGCGAGTTATCCTGGTCGACCTGGACCCGCAGACTAACCTGACGAAGGGCCTAGGAATAGTAGCCGCCGAAAAAAACGTGTACGGCGCTTTACTCGGCGAATACGAGCTGGAAGTGTACCCGCTCCAGAAGAACCTGGCGCTGGTAGCCGGCTCACCCGCGCTTTCAGGCTTTGATAAGGCGAAAGGGGATGAGGTAGACCGGGAGTTTTTGCTCAAAGAATTACTGGAGCCACTGCGGGAGCAGAGCGACTACATTTTGCTGGACTGCCCCCCCGGCCTGGGACTGGTTACGCTCAATGCCTACGCCTGCGCCCAAGCTCTTTATATCCCATTGGAAGCCCAGATGTACGGGGTCGACGGTCTGGAAAAAGTTCTAAATCTGGTCAAGCGCATGCAACGGCGGTTGAATCCGGAACTGACGATTGGTGGCCTCTTCTTTACCCGCTACAACAAGCATAAAATCCTGCACCGGGAGACGACCGAAACGCTGCGTGGCCAGTACCCTGACTTGCTGTTAAAGGGCGTAATTCGGGAGAGTGTGGCGCTGGGGGAGGCACCGCATTTTGGCAAAGACATCTTTACCTACGCTAGTCACAGTGCTGGGGCAGCTGATTATGCGGAGCTGGTAACCGAACTGCTGACCCGCTAACTTACTCCTCCTTATTCCGACTAGTACTCATGGCTAAGACCTTCAAAAATTTGCCCGCGCCCGTTTCAATTGTTTCAGCTAAGCCAGCTTCGGAACGGGACTTTTTCGACTTGAGCGATGACCCCCAGCCTGCAATTATTCCCGTCGTAATTCCCTCTGTTGCTTCTGATTTCAATAACACTGGTAATACTGTTGTACCAGGTAACAATAGTAACGCAGGTAGTACGGATAGCGGGGAGGCCAAGCTAAAAACTAGTCGTGCTGAAAAAAAAGGTAACACTAGTAATACTGATAATCCAGGTGTCATTGATAACGGTAGTACAAACAGTAACACTACTTCTTCGGAGGATTTGGACAGAAGGGATGCAGCTACTTTAACTGGGGATGCTCGCCAAACCTTTGTGTTGAGCCGACGTCATTTGGAGCGGCTGCGGGATTATGTGCATGCTCGTCGGGCCGGGGGTGATTACACCTATTCTCAAAAGCAGGCACTACAGGAAGCCCTGGACTTGCTTTTTGCCGGTACAGACCCAGTAGAGACTCGTCCGGACCAGGTGAAGGAGCGGGAGCAGGAGCGGCGGCAACGTATTCAACAGGGCCGGCTACCACGAGCGTAAAGGCAGTGGGGGAAAAGGTGGTACCCGGAGGAAGGAAATCCTAAAAATGGGGCATGGGTACGAGTAACTATTTTGCTGGTAGGTAGCGGAAGGCGGGGGGGCAAATACGGATAGCAAGGCTGGTTGTCGGGGTAGCGGGAAGAAAATTTAAAGGAGCAAAAGGCACGTTTTCTTATCGGGACGGGTACCAGGTTTAGGAGATGAGGCTGGCTTTATGCCTAGTCGGTATAGGGTAAAGTCGGTGCGTGGTTAAGCGATAAGAATTGTATAATTTAAAGGTGGGGGAGCGGTCTAAGGTTAATATAGGCTTGAAGGTAAAAGATGGGTGTAATTAATAAATCTAATACATTTAATATTAAAAATATTATGTTTATAAGCTCAATGAAGGGTTAAGAGAGAGAACGGCTGGCAGAAGGAGCGAGGAAGGCTTGGTGGGGATAACGATTAGGTGGGGGAGGGGCTTATTAAAAGAGAGATTTATGACTGCCAGCCTTTAGGAGGTAGTTAATCTAATGAGTTTTCAGCTTAATGAATGTTCAAAGGCGGCTAAGGATATTTAGGACTTAACGGATTTCAATGAGTGGTCTCGTCAGGTATTGGTATATTCTTGAAGGGTACTTGATTTAGCTGAATCAGGGTGGGGGAGAACTGATGAAAGGACGCGGGAGGGCATGATGTAGGTTGTCAGACCTGGGTAAGGGTGATTGGGGAGATGGCCAAGAATGGGTAGTTGAGCGGGATGATTTGGTAGTTCAGGTTGGTGGGCATATCTTGGGTAGGACAAAGGGTTTTGGGGGCAAGGCGGCGGATTTTAGCCAGTTTTGGGTGAGTGGGATGTAACACACTATACAAAGGCCAAAAATTTGCTGCCCATATTCGTCCTCGACTCGCCCCTCTGCAACTGACAGCAACTTAATTAACACATCTTATCATGCCTACAACCACTCATTCTGCTCCCATGGCACACGCAATCATTCGCATCGAAAAGATAAAAACTAGGCAAGGCATCGGGCAGCGTCAAGCCCATAACGACCGCAGCAAATCCACCCCCAATGCGGATGATTCCAGGCGCGATATGAATCAGGAATACCTGAATACCGAAAACCAGGCAATGGTAAAATTGGTGGATAAGCGGATGGCGGAAGCCGGACTGGGCAAGCCCAAGGAGGGGGCAGTACTGTGCGTAGAGGTGCTGATAACGGCCGGGCCAACGGCGGAAATCTGGCAGCGGGACAAGCAGTCGGGGGAGGCAGCCGACATGCGGGGCAGCGAGTGGGAAAAGCAAACCCTGGCCTGGGCCAAGCGGGAATGGGGCGATAACCTGGTCGCCATGAAGCTGCACCAGGATGAGAAGACCCCGCATTTTCAGTGCTTCGTGGTGCCTATTTTAGGCAAGGACGGGGGACTGGCTGGCGAGGTAAATTTGGAGAATAGCAAGGGGGCCAGGCTGTCGGCCCGCGACATGTTCTCTCCTAAGACGCTCTCGCAGCTACAAACGGATTTTGCGGAAGCCATGCAGCCGTTTGGTCTGGAGCGGGGTATCAAGGGCAGCCGGGCAGAACACAAAACGATGCGGCAGATGTACGCCCTGGGGGGCGAGAAAGCGGCGGAAATAGCCCCCCTAGTGAAACCGATTGAGCCGCAGCCCTTCGTGCTGGCCACCCCTCCCCGGAGTTTGTTCGGCAAGGGCCTCGAAGAGTGGCGAGCCAAACAGCAGGAAAAAATCAATGCGGAAATCACCCGCCAGGTGGAGGCCGCAAACAAGCGGCTAGGGGCAGTGGGTGCGGTAGCCGTAGCCGCGTCGGGGGCTGCCGAGGAGTCGGAGCGGTCACGCACCTGGGCGGGCGATTCGCTCCAAAAGGCTGATGCGGCACGTAGTGAAGTGAAGAACGCACAAGACGAAGTGAAGCAGGAAACCAGCCAGGCCCAGGCCGAGCGGGAGCGTCACGCCGCCGAGCTTGACAAGGTGCTGCTTCAGGTCGCGCAGGGTGCGCTGCCAGCCGACCTATTGCAACGGGGTCAGGACCTGGTGGCCCAGCAACTGGACGACCTGCGCCAGGCTTGGCCAGTACCAGCGGGTTTGCGCGTGCAGGCTGACCAGGCGGAGAAGGCCGGTGATTACGGCTTGGTAGCGGAAATACGCTACGGTAAAGTTCTGGAGGCGGAACAGCAAGTGGCGCTTTACCGGGAGCAGGTGCAGGTCACGCCGGCGGGCCGGGCCCTGATAGCGGAACTGGAGGAGACCGACCGGAAAGCACTAGCCGAGGCACAGCGGCAAGTAGAAGCGCAGCAAGCCGCCGAGGCTCGTGAAAAGGAGCGCGTGGCCGAGCAGGAGCGCCTAGCTCGGGAACAGGCTGCTGAACAAGCGCGCGCGCAGTGGGCCGCGCAGGAACAGGCTGCCCAGGAGGAAGAAACAAGAAAGGCCCAACAGGCGGCCACCGACGCCGCCGCTGCTAAAATCGAAATAGTTGAGCGGCCGCAAGACGCTGGCAGCTGGGAGCAGAATCCCCGGACCGGTGCATCCCCCACGCAAATTATCGACCAGCCAAGTCAAGACAAGGATGAGGAAATAGAGTGGGATTAGAACCCGCTCGATTGGTACTACGCAACAAGCCCGGTGCTACCACAGCACCGGGCTTGTTGCGTAGTACCAATCGAGCACCTAACCCGCCGCGACTAGCAGTTAGCTACCTGTATCATCCGTCAATGAGATGCCAGGATGGACGAAGAGTTAGCTACCTAGTTCTTGATTAGTTTACAATCGGGTGCCGCCGAAGTAGTGAGCTGTTTAACGGTAAAGTTATATTCAGTGCGGGTGTGCAGCAGCATTGAAATCGGCTATTTATGCTGACTTTTGCACGTTGCTGGCAGCTGGTGCGAGGCGGCGGCAAGTACTGGTTTCGCTTCGTCCGGGGATTAGGCTCGGGTGGCGCGAGCCCGGCGACTGGCGGGCAGCGGGCAGGAAGCTACCGCTAGTTCAGGTGGCGGGCTAACACCTGCTTGAGGTCGGCCCCGCGCAGGTCTTTGGCCACAATGCGGCCGGCGGGGTCGAGCAGGAAGGTAGCCGGAATGCCCACCAGTTGGTACAGGTGTCCGGTGGGTCCCCGCAGGCCCTGCAGGTCGGCTACCTGCGTCCAGGGCAGGCCATCTTGCTGCACGGCCTGCTGCCAGGCGGTCGGCTTCTCGTCGAGCGAAACGCTGAGCACTGTGAAGCCCACGCCTGCGTCGCGGAAGCGCTGGTAGGCGGCGAGTACCTGTGGGTTCTCGGCCCGGCAGGGCTTGCACCACGAGGCCCAGAAATCGACCAGCACGTAGCGGCCCCGCAGGCTGCTCAACGCCACGGGCTGCCCGTGCAGGTCGGTGAGGGTAAAGTCCGGGGCCAGCGCCCCGACCGCCAGGGTAGGAGCCTTGTCGAGCAGTTCGCGCAGGCGCGGCAGGTAGGGGGAGGCAGGCTGCTCGCGGGCAAAGCGCGTGGTGAGCGAATCGAGCTGCGGCCGGGCGCTGGAGTGCAGGCGCAGGTAGTGGAAGGCCACGTAGGGGGCCAGGTACGAGCCAGCCCGCTGGCGCAGCTGGGCTTGCAGCTGGCGCAGATGCTTGTCGGTGGTGGTCGCCGCCTGGTTGCGCAGCGGCCCGTAGGGCAGCAGAGCTTGCAGCCACTCCACTTCCGGCGAGCCATCCAGATGCAGCTGGTAAACCGGCGCCTGGCGGGTGCTGCTGGGGGAGAGTTCTACCAACCCGCTGAGGTGCTCCTGCCGACCTGCCAGCGGCACGGGTTGCAGCACGCGCTGCTTATCGAAGCGCAACCAGTACACATCGGGGGCGGGCACCCGGCCGTGCAGCACGAAGTCTCCCGTGGCATCAGCCTGGGCTGAGTCCAGCGCGGGCCACGGTTGGGTGTGGCTGGGGCGCTCTGCCGCCAATAGGTACACGTGCCGGCCGGCCAGGCGCGGGTCGTGGCCCTCGATGGTGTAGCCGGGCGCGGTTGGCGGCTGGGGCTGTTGGGCTTGGCTTGGTAAAGCTGGTAGCAAGCCCAACAGAAATGAAAAGAGTAGGTGTAGGGGTTCTCGTTGCAACGGGGCGAAAAATTACGCTAAGCAGTTTGGTCCTGCTGCTCTCCGATGCGGCTACGTCAAGTAGCGTTACCCCCATTTCTGGTGCGCGGTAAGGCGGTAAGCGGCCCTAACGCCTGGCGGTTGGTGCGACGCCGGCGGAATGGGAAACAGTGTATCTTGCTCCGCTTCCGCTTTTCGCTGCTATTCAACGCCTTTCTGCTATGCCCGCAGCCGCGCTGCCTTCCGACCTGTCCACCAGTCACGACCTGCTGCACGCGCTGCTTGAGGTATCGCTCCCGGGCATCATCCTATTCCAGCCCGTGTACGCGGCCGATGACCCGGCCACCGTCCTCGACTTGGCGTACGTACACCTCAACCCGGCTGCCCAGCAGATGCTGCGCCTGCCGGCCCAGCCGTCCGAAACCTTCCGCACGCTGTACCCCAACTCGCGGGAAACGGGCATCTTCGCCTTCTACCGCGACACCTTTCTGTCGGGGCAGTCGGGCGAATACGCCATCAACTACCCCTTCGACGGACTCGACAACTTCTTCCTGCTCACGGCCCGCCGCTGCGGCGAGCTGCTGGTCGTGGGCTTTACTGATACGGCCGCCCAGGAGCGCAGCCAGGTCGAGCAGGCGCTCCGCGAAAGCCAGGCCCGCGAGCAGGCTGCCCGCGCCGAAGCGGAGGTGCAGCGTAAGCGCTTCTACGAGGTGCTGATGCAGTTGCCCGCCCAAGTGGCTACCTACCATGGCCCCGACCACGTCTTCAGCTTCGTTAATCAGCGCTTTAGCGCGTTCGTGTCCTCTCAGGACCTGCTGGGCCGCCCGGTGCGCGAGGCCGCTCGGGGAGCCGTGGGGCAGGAGGTATTTGCCCTGCTCGACCGCGTGTATGCGACCGGCGAGTCCGTGCAGTTGCCCGAACTGGAAGTGGTACTCGACCACCACGATGCTTCCCCAACAGCCGGGCCGCTATTTGTTACGGCGGCCTACCTGCCGCTGCGCGACGGGGAAGGCCGCATTTACGGGGTGCTGGACTTCTCCTATGATGTCACTGAGCAGGTACTGGCCCGTCGGCAGGTCGAGCAACTCAACCGGGAGTTGGAAGCCCGCGTGCAGGCGCGCACCCGCGAGGTAGAAGCGGCCCGCGCCACCACCGAGCGCCAGCGCCGGCAGTGGGAGGAGTTGTTCCGCACGGCCCCGGCCGGCATCTGTATTTTCGACGGGCCCGAGTGGGTGTACCAGTTCGTTAACCCCGACTACCAGGCTCTGTTCCCCGGCCGCCAGCTACTGGGCAAGCGCCTGGTCGATGCCTTGCCCGAGGTGGCCGACCAGCCCCTGATGGCCATCCTGCACCGCGTCTACGACACGGGCGAGCCCTTCCAGGCCAACGAGGTGCTGGTGCCACTGGCCCGCACCGAAGGTGGCCCCATTGAGGATATTTACTTCGACCTTACCTACTTGGTTCGGCGCGACGAAGCCGGGCAGATTGATGGCTTTGTGACGTACGCCTACGACGCGACGGAGCGGGTACTCGCCCGCCGGCAGATTGAACAGGTTAATCAGGAGCTGGAAGCCCGCGTGCAGGCGCGCACCCGCGAAGTGCAGGCGGCGCAGGCCGCTACCGAGCGCGAGCGAGCGCTGCTGCAGGCCCTTTTTGCTCAGGCGCCGGTGGCCATTGGCTTACTACAGGGGGAAGACCTGCGGGTCGCGTCGGTTAATGCGCTCATGGCCACCCTCTGGGGCCACACGCCCGAGCAGCTGGTGGGCCAGCCGCTGCTGGACGGCGTGCCCGAGCTGCGCGGCCAGGGCTTTGATGACTTGTTGCGACAGGTGCTCACGACACAGGTACCCGTCACGGGCACCGAAACACCCGCGACCATGCTGCGCGATGGCGAGTTGAAAACCACCTACTACAACTTCGTCTACCAGCCTCTTTACAATGCCGAGGGCCAGGTGCTGGGCGTTATCGACATGGCCGTCGAGGTGACGGAGCAGGTAGTGGCCCGCCGGCAGGTGGAGCAACTCAACCAGACCCTGGAAAGCCGGGTGCAGGAGCGCACTCAGCAGCTAGCGGAACAGCAGGCCGAACTGCGCCGCCTCTTCGCGCAGGCCCCGGTGGCCATTGCCGTGTTTCGCGGGCCGCGCTACGTCATCGAGTTGGCCAACCCCGCCGTGTGCACCCTGTGGGGCCGCACGATGGCCCAGACCCTCGGCACGCCGCTGTTTGAGCTGCTGCCCGAAGCCGCTGGCCAGGGCTTTGAAGAATTGCTAGATGGCGTAATGGCCACGGGCGTGCCGTTCGTGGCCCACGAACTGCCCGCGTTCATTGACCGGGACGGCCAGCGCGACACCGTGTACTGGAACTTCGTGTACCAGCCCCTGCGCGAGGCCGACGACCGGATTACGGCCATTACGGTGGTGGCCACCGACGTGAGCGAGCAGGTGCGGACTCGCCAGCAGGTGCAGGATTTGAACCAAGAGCTAGCTGCCATCAACGAGGAGTTGGTGGCTACCAACGAAGAATTGAACGAGAGCAACACCCAGCTCACGCGCACTAATGTCGACCTGGACACGTTTGTCTACACGGCCTCGCACGACCTGAAAGCCCCCATCACCAACATCGAGGCCATCCTGCTGGCGTTACGGGCCCAGCTGCCGGCCGAGGTGCAACAGGATGAGCTGGTAGCCCAGCTGCTGGAGATGCTCCAGGGTACGGTGGGCCGCTTCCAGCTCACCATTACCCAACTCACCGACGTCGCCAAGCTGCAGTTGGCCCACACTGGGGCGGCTGAGCCAGTGCTGGTGGCCCAAATGGTGGAGAGCGTGCGCCAGGATTTGGGCCCCCAGCTGGAGCAGGCCGCGACGCAGCTCACGGTCGAGGTAGCCCCCGAACTGGAGGTATCCTTCTCGCCAGCTAACCTGCGTAGCGTGGTCTACAACCTGCTCAGCAATGCTGTCAAATACCGTAGCCCGGCCCGGCCCTCGTGGGTGCTGGTGCGCGCTGCTCCAGCTCCACAGGCCACGGTGCTCACGGTGCAGGACAATGGCCTGGGCATGAGCGAGTTGCAGCAGCGTCAACTGTTTGGGTTATTTCAGCGTCTGCATACGCATGTCGAAGGCACGGGCGTGGGCCTCTATATTGTCAAGCGCCTGGTCGAGAACGGCGGTGGCGCTATCACGGTGCAGAGCCAGCCCAACGTGGGTACCACCTTTACTGTTACCATTCCCCACTCTAGGGGCTAATCCGTTTCCATTCGTCTCATGCCTCAGCGACTGTGGGTGCTACTCGTCGATGACGACCAAACCACTAATTTTCTGAACAAGCTTCTGCTGACCCGTTTGGGGGTGACCGAGCAGGTGCTGCTGGCCGCCAATGGCGAAGAAGCCTTACGAATCCTGGCGCAGCAGTGCGCCGAGCTGACCAGCTGTCCAAACCTCATTTTGCTCGACATGAACATGCCCGTGCTTAATGGGCTGGCCTTTCTGGAAGCCTATACGCAGCTACCCTCGCCCATCCAACACACGATTGTTATCGTCATGCTCACCACTTCCCTGCACCCGGTGGATTTGGCTAAGGCCGAGCAACTACCCATCAACGGCTTTTTAAATAAGCCCCTGACGGAAGAGAAGGTCGCGGCCCTGCTGCGCGAGCATTTCGCTCCCACACATCTCTAGTCGCTCGATTGGCAAGGCGCAGGCCCCGATTGGTCTAAGCCGTTAGGCAAGGCCCTTGCAGCTGCTGCACGCCCACCAAACCCCTTAGCGTAATTTTTCGCCCCACTGTAACGAAAACCCCGTGTAGGCGCATAAATGAAGGAAAGGGATAGGTTTATAATAACTTTCTGGCGGAGCCATACCGGCGTAGATAGGCGCGGGCTTCCTGATACTGCGGCTCGTGCTTACCGGCCTTATCCACTACCACCGCGTAGTAGCGGCAGGCAATTGCTGGGTTGAGCGGCGGTTCGCTCGGTTGTCGCCTGGGCCAACCGAAAAGTGGGGATGCCCCGCACCTGTTGATGCGCTCCCAGATTGTTTAGCAGCTGGTGATAATTGATAAGGTGGCTATCAGGCAAGGGCTCGTTAGGTTGCATGGCCCTAGTGACCGGATGTTTACGCGTCTCCTTAAGCGCAGTAGATTTAACTGTACCCCCGAGAAAGTACAGGGGTAATCTAGTGGCCTTTGCTTGCAAACTATCGTTTAATAGGAGCCATGGCAGCTGCGTCTTCTTCGAAAATAAAACCAAGCTCCTGGCACGCTACCAAAAAGCGCTGGGCGCGCCTCGCCTCTTTGGTAGCGTTAGGGCACTAAACCTAAAAGCCGCCGAGCAGCGCATAATCCCGCACTTTCCCAACAACACCTTTCAGCCATGATTAAGGAAGCCAAAAATGTGGACTTTTACACAACTGGCCGGCAGCCTTCGGAGCAGGACTTTACCCGCATCAGCGAGTGGATTAAGCGGGATAAGAAAAAACAAGCGGCCCGCAAATCGAAGTCAATAACCAGAACCAAGCCACCTATCAGCTAGGGTTATGGCCCCAAAAGGCTGATTAGCGGACTTGGGGGATGGAAAAAGAAGCCGGGTGGAAGGCCACTGCCTACCCGACTTGAGCGACCTTATCTTGGCTGGTGCTGGGTCTGTACCAAACTTTTAACCGAGGCCAGAGTTAGCGGCGCGGTGGGCTGGACCACCGGAGCTATTTCAGCAGCTTCGCCTTTTGCGCGTCGTACTCAGCTTTGGTCAGCACCTTCTGGTCGTAAAGCTTTTTGAGCTTGAGCAGCTCGTCGGCCGTGCTCAGGGGCGGGGCGGCGCTGGCGGGCGCGGCGGCCGAGACCGCGGCGGTGCGCGTGTGCGCCGTGATAATTTCCCCCGATGCTTCGGCCGCGTTCAAATCCACGCAGCCGTTCAGCGTGTTGGCTTTCACAACGGCGACGGTTTTCTCGCCAAAATTGCGCGAGCGCTGCACCCGGATATCCTTCACCCGCACCCAGAGGTTACTCAGCTGGGAGGTGAAGTTCTGCTGCTTGCTGCCCGTAAACACGTTGTCCGGCACGAACACGTACTGGAAGTCGCCATTGGGCAGCGTGCCGCGGCCCAGGCGCAGGGTATCACCAGGCCGGATGAGGGTGCCGGCGGCCGTGGTAAAGGCTGGCACGGACTTGCCCACAATTTGCGCCTGAGTGGACTGCGGACAGGCCAGGTGCAGGAGTAGCGCAACCAGGCCCCAGGAGTAAGAACGCTGCATGAAAAAGGCGTAGAGCTATAGTAGATTAGAAAAGGAATTGCGGGGCCTGAATCCGGGCCCGTGGGAGACCCTACTGGGCATTCTCGGCTTTGAGCAGGGCCTGTTTCTTGGCCGCCAATTCCGCTTCCAGGGGCTTGCTGAGCACGTCCAGGGTGCCTTCCCGCCCAAAGCCCCGGGCTTGTTCCGAAAACACGGCCCGGGCCCGACTACCATCCCAGAAGAGCTGATACTGCCCCTGGGCTTGGCCCGGTCCTAGTAAATAGATGGCCTCGGCCCGCAGCGTGGCCGCGTCGCCCACTGCCCGAAACTGGGAGAATTTATTGTCCAGAAACCAGTAGAGTTGGGTCGGTACCTGGGGACGGTGCTTGCCAAACCAGCCGGTGGCCTTAGCGCCGGCAACTTCCTCTTCGGAGTAGGTTCGCGACAGTTCTCCAGGGCTAATCGGCAGTAGCCGCATCTTAGGAAAGGCACTCACCGGCTGGCCGAAGGTGTGGCCGGCGATACCATTGAGCGAGTCAACTTTGGCCCCGAACGGGAACTGAGCCGCCTCGGTCTTAGGGGTCACCGTCTGGGTCGCCGGGGTGGAGTTGGAGTCAGCGGAGGAACAGCTGCTGAGTAGGCTCCCGGCGAGAACGGCCAGGGTTGGGAAGTAGGCGTAAATGGGTAGGCGCATCAGTTACGTAAGGGGAATAAGGAAAAGAGAATTACTTGATAGCAGCTTACCAGGTGCCGGCGGCAGGAGGTAGGGCATTGGGCGGGCGAAGAAGCAAGGCGACTAGTTGACGGGGTGGCCCGTCAGCTAGAACAGCCCCTGCTCGTTCCGTACTGCCGCGCTTGCTAAGCCGGGATATTCCCGGCCCTCGCCCACCTGCACCCGGCAGTAGGGGCATTTAATGGAGTCGGAGACCAGCTCCAGCCCTGGGTCATAGGTCAGGTAATAAGCCGGGCTGCCGCAGCGCGGGAGGGACTCGCCGGCCTCGTAATAGTGGTAGGGTACCACGTGCACCGCGGCCGAGCGCCACCCGGCCGCGGCCGCCCGCACGGGGGGAAGTCGCCGTTGGTATTCGCTTAAATCGGCCGCACTGAGGACCAGCCGGATAGGGGGTAGCAAGTGCACGAGCGCCTGGTGAATCCCCTGCTGGACTTGTTCCAGGAGCGGGCGCAGGACGTCGGGGGTGGGCGGCTGCCCCGCGTCGAGCGCCGCGGCTGCCGGTTGCAGCAGGCGGTGCACGCGGTTCAGCTGGTAGCCGGCTTCCCGCTGGGCCTCCTCCTCGAAGATGTCTTGGAAAGCGTGGAGCGGAATCCCCTCGTTGTTGGGGGCCAGTACCCAGGCCAGATTGAAGCCCTGGTCCTGGTAGAAGCGCAGCAGCGCGGCCAGGTTAGCCGCCGTGCTGCGGCCGGTGTCTTCCAGCTGGGCGAGCGCCGCGCCTGATACGCCGGCCTCGCGGGCCACGCGGGCGCGGGGCCAGGCTTTCGGGTCGTACGCTTCCGCGGCCAGCGTAGTCCGGAGCTGGTGGAAGCGTTCGCCGAGGGGTAGAGCGGGCATAGTGGGGGGTTATAGTGAGTAAAGCGGTGTTCCGGCGTTGGGGCCGCAAGGTAGCAAATAATTCGGTTTTGGATAAGTATGTTATACCAGCAGGCTGGGCAGTAGAGGTGAGTTTGCAGCCGTGAAAAATCCGGCCAGTGTCGAGGCCTTCGGCGTGCATTTGAGAAAGCTGCGGGAAGCGCGGGGGTGGAGCCAACAAGCCCTGGCGGATTACGCCGATGTGGCCAAGCTTACGGTGCAGCGGATTGAGCACGCCAAGGGGGCGCCCACCCTGGATGTCCTGGTTTCGCTGGCCCGGGCCCTCCAGCTACCGCTGCGGGAATTGATGGATTTTACCGATGCAGAAAGCAGCGCAGTAGGACCGACTTAGCCCAGCGTTAGCTGAAGCAATAGCCTGAGTAAGCCGGCCGGTAACCGTAGCTTCGCTACCAGCGGGCAAGTTGGCGAGGCGGTGCGTTAGCGCAGACGGATTCCTCTGGGTGCGCCGGCTTGCGGGTTGAATTAGCCACCGGCGGCCCCACCGCGTGCGCCGGATGCTAGCGCAGCGACCAGGCGCTCACCTCTAGGCCTGCCCCCAGCGCCAAGAGCCCCACGAGTCCCAGCCACGCCCAGCGCTGGGCCGCTGAGTCGCACAGCCGGGCCAGCCAGCCCATAGTGGCGAGCATGATGAGGTATTTGGCTAGCACCGGCAGTGCGTTTGACGAGAACACCAGATTGGCCGCCAGGCCGCCCAGCCCCAGCGTCAGGCCAGCGTAGGACCAGGTCGTGGGCGATTCAAACAGGCGGGTAAGGTGCGGGGGTGGCGAAGGGAGGCAAAGCTTAGGCATGGAGAAGCAGGAAAGGGGCAGCCGGACGCAGACGGCCGCTTGACGAGGTAGGGAACGGCTACGCTGCCCAGGCAGAAGGCAGTGAGGATTTGAGTATTGAGTAGTAAGGCCGTTGCAAACGGAATTTGCTAGCGATAGCCCAGTTCCCCACGGGCGCGCCGCACGGCCGCGATGCGGGCCGAGGCGAGCTGGCGCTCCGCGGCCGGGTCCGGGCGACCGGGTCGGGGCTGCTGCGGGTGCGTAACCCGGTAGACTTTCTGGGCAATGCCATTGCCACCGGCCAGGTCGAGTATCAGCGCGTACACGCTGTAGCCGAAGGCGTGCGGGTCTGCTTCGATTTCGGTTAAGGCGTGCAGGGCCTGGTCCTGGTAATTAACCAGGCGTTTGGCCAGGTAGCAGGCATAGTCGGGGTAGATGGGGGGACTGAGCTGCGGTAGCTCTGGGGAGGCGGCCAGGCGCTGCGTCAGCCGGGTTAGGTCGTCTTCGTCGAGGAAAACCTCCTGCCCCTCCACCCATAAATCGGGCTGCTGCTGGAATAGCGCGTCAGTCCAGGACGTGAAACTCAAGGTCGGGAAGTGCTGCGCGAGCTCTGCCATTACGTAGGTCAGCGCGCGGGAAATTTGAAGTGGGGTAGCCTCGGCGTAGGGCACGCAAAGAGAAGTTGGGTCAGGTAGGGGAGCAGTAGCAGGAGCCATGGGTAAAGGAGAAAGGTGGGTCGCGATAGCGGCCGCAAGATAGTATAAAAAGGGCTATTGTAATCACATGTGATTACAAGGCAACTGATTTTCAGGTCCAGCTTGCTGGAGTGAAAAATGAGGTAGTTTTGCAGGCTTTTGGGCAGCACCTGCGCCAGTTGCGCGAGGCGCGGGGCTGGAGCCAGCAGGCGCTGGCCGATGTGGCGGATGTATCCAAGCCCACGATTTACCGCATCGAGACGGCCCGCTACTCCGCGACGCTGGACATCCTCGTCTCGCTGGCCCAGGCGCTGGAGATTCCGCTGGCCGAACTCGTCAGCTTTGCGGGCCCGGAGGCGGAGGCTGGTCGCTAGGAGCTCCCGCCGGCAACGGCACGGGGGCCGGTAACGCAGGGTCCGACGGCGAGTAAGCTTTGCCCTGCCGATAGGCGTTTTCACCCCCATCGCGGCGCAGTTGACTCGCCTCGGTCTTGAGGGTCCGGCGGCGCTCGCGTAAGGCTTCGCGCAGGGTATCGGCGACCTGCGCCCCCACTTCCCGCTCAATGGGCACGGTCAGCGTTCCGGTAACGGTGTGCAGGGTGAGGGCTACGAAGCCCTCCAGCTCCAGGGCAAGCAGCATCCGCTGCTGCACGTTGGCCTGGTGGCGGGCCCGGCGCACCTGGCGCAAGTGTTTACGGTAGCACATAAGGGCAACAAGCTGCCGGTTTAGGGAAGCAGCCGTTACACAAACTTACGCGCTTTCTCGCAAAAGGGAACTATATGTCCACAATATTCAGCCTGCTTGGCCGGAGCTTGCGGAGATGAAGAAACCGGCCAGCATTCAGGCGTTCGGGCAGCACCTGCGCCAATTGCGCGAGGCGCGGGGCTGGAGCCAGCAGGCGCTGGCCGATGCGGCCGATATTACTAAAAAGACGATTTACCGCATGGAAACGGCCCAGACGGCGCCCACGCTGGACGTGCTAGTATGCCTGGCCGAGGGACTGGAGATTTCGCTGGCGGAACTAGTGACGTTTACGGCCGCTACCTGAGTAAGCAACAGGTGGTACGTGCCGGTCGCAGCATTTGTAGAAGAGGCATGCTGACTTAACCAGTAGCGGCTAGCTGGCTTTAGCAGCTACGTGGGCAATTTCTGCTTCCGTCAGGCCATAGAGGGTGTAGACCAGCGCGTCGAGGCGGCGCTCCAGGTGCCGTAGCCGAGTCTGCGCCTGTTCCCGGGCGGAAGAAAGGACAAGGGTTGGCAAGGCATGGTAACCAGCCGTTAACTGGCCTGCCAAAGTCACTATAGCCGCGTACGTTTTCTGGTCAATCTTATCGAGTTGGATGACGGGAAGTCTCTTACAGTCCTGAATCAGTATTTTCTGAAAAGTTACCTTTGACTGGTCCAGGTATTTAGTAGCGTGGTAGAACGTGAATAATGTGGAATTTAGCAGGCCGAGCAGCACGTGCAGCCGCTCTGGGGTATTTTCTTCGCGCAGCAAAATGGCAAATAAAGACTGAGTATTGTAGAGTTCGGCTTCTGTATAACCAGCATAAATGCGGGGTGGCCGGCCACTAACAATCTGGCGAACTAAAATTCGGGGAGAGGAAAAAAATCTGGCTTCCCGGGGAGCACCTAGCCAGGGACCGTAGTTGATGTACTCGCCGCTTTGCCATTCCACGTGATAGCGCGCAACATCACCGCCTGCCAGCAAGGGCTTATGGGAAGCGGTGGTCGGTCGCAAGGAGTGAAAAACCCGCCCTTTAATTTGCGCTGGGGAGTGGCCCCGGTACTTGTCGTATGGAGTTAAGCCCAGGCAGAATTCACACTGCGTAACTAATTCAGTCCCTATAGATTCCATCTTAGCGCAAATTTCTTGCGCGAGCGTCGTACTGAAAATGTCAAATACGGGCAGTGGGGTAGCTGCCCAGCTAGTCGGGGAAATGATTTTTCGCTCTAGCAGGCCGTTCTCGCCTATCTCACTGATAGTGGCCCCTCGGTCATAAATAAGTACTTCCGTTTCGAGTGCCTGGGGAGTGGTAATCACGATTAGTGATTCGGCTTTTACGTTCTCAAACGTATTATCCGGCAGCCGTATCAACGTGCTGGGTGGAGCTACTGCTAGCAAAAGCGCCCGTAGTTCACCATAAGAACTTTGGTAGAGTAAAGAATTAGGAATGATTACGCCTAGATAAGCCTTGCCGGGTTTAAGCAGGCGAATCGCCTTCTCCATAAACAACGCGTACAGGTTGATGCGGTTGCTAGCCGTTTTATAATGCTGGAAGTAGTACGCAATCAATTCGGCCGGATGCCCTTTTAAATCTACCCACGGCGGATTGCCAATTATTGCATCGAAACCGCCCTGCTTGAATACGGCCGCAAACTCGTCGTGCCAGCTAAAAGGCTTTACCGTTTTCTCGGTGCTAGGGGCAAAGTCTAGCTCGTCGTCGTAAAAATCAGCTTCAACCAGTGAATTACCGACCCGGATGTTATAGTCAATAGTAGGCAATACCCGTTCCAGCCCCAAGGCATGCTGGATGCTAGCCAAGGTTTCTCCTTCCAGACATTTAAGTAGCAGCGAGAGCTTGGTTACTTCCACGGCCTGCTCATCGAGGTCCACGCCGTAAAGATTGTTGAGCAGAATAGCCTTTTTAACTGGGCTACTTAGGCGCCCATCCGGGGTGAGGGCCGGCACCGATGACTTTTTAACACGGTGCAGGGGTGCAGGGTTTACGGAATGAGTGGCCGAGGGGTTTTGCTGATAATAAGTCAAATGCCAGTCCAATAAGTACTGGTAAGCCCCCAGTAAAAACGAGCCCGAGCCGCAGGCCGGGTCCAGCACCCGCAGCTTGGCTACCTCCTGCGGCGTGCGGCCCGCACAGAGTGGTTCCAGCGTCTGCTTGACAATGTAGTTGACAATGTAGGCGGGCGTGTAAAACACCCCACCGGCCTTGCGCACCTCCGGCTTATCCTCGATGCGCACCACCCGGCCGGGCTCCAGGGTAATGACCTTACCTAGAAACCGCTCGTAGGCCGAACCCAGGATTTCGGCCCCAATGACCGAAAACTCGTAGGGCGATTCGGGGTAGTAAAGACCGCGTAACAAGGGCGCCAGCACTTCGTTGTCGAGGCGGACGCCGGCCGATAAGGTGTCTTTTTCCAAATCGAACAGTCCCGAGTTGTAGCGGGCGGCGGCCGTGCGGAAGCGGTCGAGCAAACCCAGGTACACCCCGTCCTTCTTCTTGACGCGGGCGACAGCCTCCAGGTCGCCGTACACCTCAATGCCCCGGTCCTCGGCAATGCGCAGAAAGATTATCCGGTCGAGCAGCATTTGCACCAGAAAGCGCAACTCATCGGCGTCGAGGCTACGGTTGCGGGTGGCCAGGCCCTGCGCCAGCGCGGCGCGCATGGCTTCCAGCGTGGTGAGAAAAGCCGCATCCACCGTTTCCTTGCCCCTTTTGCCACCCCCAACGGCCACGAACCGGTCGAGGCCGCCTTGCAGCACACTCTCCTTGGAGAAGGTATTCCAGAGAAAATCGAACTCCGTCCCGTAGTCGCGGAAAGTCAGGTACTTCAACCGGGCTTTGGTGGCCTTGTCGGTGGGGGCGGGTTGCAGGGTGCAATCGTAAACGGAAAGCTCCTCGAAGTCGGTGAGCAGGCTCAGGCCCAGCTTGGCGCTCCAGCCGTAGCGGCGCACCTGGTAGGCGGGCAGCACCTCGTCCTTGATTTTAACGCTGGGCTTCTTGGCTTCCACAAAAAATAGGCGCTGCCCACCCGGCAGCCGAAACGAATAGTCGGGCGCTTTGGTGGCGGTCCCTACCTTCACTTTGTCTTCGTGAATGACTTCGCGGTACGCTTCGGCCGCGCCGTGGCGGTTGTCGATGTCCCAGCCCAGCGCCTGAAAAAACGGGTCGATGAAATCCCGGCGGGTCTGGGTTTCGTTGTAGCTACCGCGCTGATAATCGGGCAGCTGGCGCTCGAAATTGGCCACCAGCGTGGCAATGCGGGCGCGGGCTTCGTCTTTGGTAGGCGGGTGGAACATAGGGGCTAGGAAGCAGCAAACAGCTGCGAAGCTACGGAATTGACCGGACTGTAGGTGCGGTCAAGGTGGGTGAGCTACCCTCACCTGCTGTGCTCCCTCCCCTGCGTGGCGTCGCAAAGAAGTTTAGAAGTGGGTTGGGTTCCACAGGCCTCGCGAGTACTTAGCTCAACATAGGGCCTCCATGCCTCCAGCATCAGTCTTGTTTGCGGTCTGGCGGAGTAGTATACTAACCCCCGTGCCAACTCGTCCGGCTGCGCCGGTTAGCGATAAGGCCGTGGGCACCCTGCCTCTCAGGGCAGCGATGGCGGACTGCGTTGCTGCTACCTGCTGAAATACTACCTGCGGTGACGGAGCTGCTGACGGTGAGTCACCTTAATAATTCAGCAAAATGATATTACGAGTGCGTTGGTCTAAAAAAACCAGCTCTATCAGTTTCTCCAATTCCGCTCTAGTAGTTGCTTGTCCAACTACTCCCCGAAAGGCGCAGACTTCTACGGGGTAGCCCTGGCCTACCCGGCAATTCAACTCCATGACCGTTTCCGTATAGTGACGATATATAAAGCTCAATTTTACCTCATACTTATGCGAGATAGGCAGTTCATCCGCGTCGAATTTACTTGTAGTAAGCAGCAGCACCGCTATCTTCTGGTTATAGCGGGATTCAACCTGCGTGCGCAATTGGGCTAACACGTTTTCGATTTCCCGGTAGGGTCTCTCAGCCTGGCGGGAAGTAGGTAAGTCTAAAGTAAGAGCCATTGCGCTAAAGAATTAAGGTAAAAGTGAGGGGAAAGTGGTCGGCGAACTGCGCTTTTTGGCGCTCGATACCGCTGAGCATCTCCCGGCGCAGGGTAGGTACTTCCACTAAAGATAGCGAAGACGGCACAAACGAGCCGGCTAGCTCCCGAGAGACGATTACCTGGTCAAAGAGGTGCCAGAATAAACGTCGCGAGGCGCTTTTAGCGTAGTAGAAGCTGCCACCCGTGCGCCGGTCTACGTGAGTGGGATGATAATCACCCAGCAGCGACCAACAAGGATTGTAGAAAATGGGTGTTTTGTCGTAGTGCCGCTCCGTATTGGGATTTGCCTGCTCGCGATTACCTAGGGCGTGAAAACCCAGTGGCTCTACCATCCCAGCATCGAAGGGATTCATGTTAAAGTCACCCACTACGATAATGCGGTTGTGGTAGGTAGCCGCCTGATTAGTAGCCGTTGTGAGCAATTTAGCTTTATAGCTGTGCGCTATCTGCAATTGGCTTACCTCGTCCTGGGCCAGCTTGCTAGGGAAGTGTACGCTGGCTAGCAAGTAGGCCTGCCCGTTCACTATTAGCTGCATCTGCACCAACCGGGTGATGCGGATGCGCAGCCGCCGGACGGTTTCCTCGTAGTCATCACCAAAGGGCTGGGTAGCAAGCACCGTGCTTTGCACTTGCTTGACCACTGGCACGGGGGCAGCTAGGGTCAGGCCTAGCTTAGCCGGTTGGTAGTACACGCGTTGCTGTAAGGACTGGCCACTCTTGGTCTGAATAAGTACTTCCGTCAGTCCCCAGCGGGCTAAAAAGCCGGTAGTCAATCCACTGGGGCACTCGCCTAACAGGAGCACATCGGCGGGCTGACGAGTGCGGAACAGCGCGTTCAAGACTTTCTCCTGCGTGAAGCCTTTGTTTGCTGTGTTCCAATAAAGAAACTTTATGTTCGCCATGAAAAGCGCGTTTACAATTGCGTCGCCTAAGTAACAACCCGAGCTGGGTAGGTGGATAGATAAGCGCTTAATCCACCCGCAGGGCTACTAGTGCTCAGTCAGGGGAAACAAGTAACAAAACATCGTGCGCCGGGTTAGGGGTCTTATGTCTCGTCCCATTACTCCCTTTGCCCTCCCGGCGGCTGACCAAGCTGCCCTCGAAAATTTCACGCGCACCGGTCATCGACCCGTACGCGCCGTGCGCCGCGCCCAGGCGCTGCTGGCCTTGGCGACCGGTATCGGCCAGCAGGCCGCCGGCCAAGCCGCCGGCCAAGCCGTTGGCCTGAGCCGCCAGGCAGTCAGTAAGATACGCAGCCGTTACGAAGCAGCCGGGTGGCAAGTCGCCTTGGCCGAGGCCCCGCGTAGCGGCGGGCCACGTCGCTTTGATGGCCCTCAACGCGCCGCTGTCACGGCGCTAGCCTGTACGCCGGCCCCGGTGGGCCATAGCCGCTGGACCCTGCGCTTGCTGGCCGACAAAGCGGTGGAACTGTGCCTGGTCGAAGCTATTTCCCACGAAACGGTGAGCCAGGTGCTCAAAAAAACGAACTACACCCCCACCGCCAGCAGCCCTGGTGCCTCGGGGCGATGAATGCCGCCTTCGTAGCCCGGATGGAGGACGTGCTGGCCGTCTACGCGCGGCCCTACCACCCACTTTTTCCTGTCGTCTGCTTCGATGAGCGCCCCTGCGTGCTGCACGGTCAGCCCGTCGAACCCCTGCCCCCGGTGCCGGCCCAGCCCGCCGTAGGCGAGCAGGCCGCTAGAGCCGGGCGACCCCGCCGCGAAAGCAGCACCTACGTGCGACAAGGCACGGCCTGTTTACTGGTGGCGTTTGAGCCCGGTACGGGCCAGCGCCTAGTCGAGGTTTCGGCCCGCCGCACCGGGGCCGACTACTGCCGCTTTCTACAGCAACTGGCCGCCCACTACCCGCAGGCCGAGAAAATCGTGCTCGTGCAAGACAACCTCAATACCCACACCGATGCCGTGTTCTACCAGCACCTGCCGGCGGCCGAGGCCCGCGCCCTGGCGGCCCGCTTCGAGGTGCACTACACGCCCAAAAACGCCTCCTGGCTCAATATGGTCGAACTCGAACTCTCGGCCATCGCCCGCCAGTGCCTACACCAACGCATCCCCACGCTGGACGAACTTACGGCGCACGTCGCCGTCTGCGTGGCCCAGCGCAACGCTGCCCAGGCCACCGTGCACTGGCAATTTACCCTCGAAAAAGCGCGCGTCAAACTTGACCGCCACTATCAGAAAATTAGGGTAGCTAACTCCCCTGACTAAGCACTAGGGCGGTTGTCCTGCGGGTGGATAAGCTGCTTATCTAGGCAAGCCCGCGGGCAGGGACGGACTGCTCGGCAAGTCCCAGCGCCACGCCTGTATTATCTGTTCAGCCAAGGGGTAAGGCTGGCCCAGATAAGTTAACAAGGCATTGAGCCGGGGACCTTGGTCCCTTGCTTCTACTTCGGACAGCGCGGCGGCCAAGAGTTCCTGCGCACGCAGCCAGCGCTGGGCTACCTCCAGGGTGGGTAACCCATAGATGGGTGGGTCCAGCAGGGGCAGCTCGGGCGAACTGGCCACGTGCTGCACCAATTGCCTCAACTCGGCAACTTCCAGCGTGACCGTATCCAGACCGGTGAGCACGAGCATGGGCTGAAACTCGAAGAGTGCCCGCAGCCAGGCGGCGGGAGAAAGAGTGGGGAAATGGTAGCGCAGGCGCTGACGCACAAACGCCAGTAGCTGCTCCCGCTGGGTTACTGAGGCTTGGGCATAGGGTAAGTACCTGGACGCTGGGTTAGAGGTAGGAAAAAATAAGAAAGACATAGGAAAGCTGCTCATTAGCAGAGTAATATCGTAGAGATGAAGAATGGCAGGGGCACGCCGGGCCAGCTCGCCTCGGGCCAGCCGAGACGGGGAAGCTTGCCGGCCGTAGGCAGGTAACTTATTGGGCGGCGGGACTGGGTGGGGTTGGTCGCTCTTGCGCTCGCAGACGTTGGCTTTCCTGCCAGTCCTGGCGGAGCTGGCGAGCCTCTTGCTTCCAAGCGCGGCGGCGGTCGCGTAGCGCCTCCCGCAGAGTGTCAACGAGTTGGCCAGCCTCTGCCCGCTCAATGGGAATTGTGAGTTGCCGGGCGTGGGTATGCAGGGTGACGGCGGTCAGGCCATCCAATTCCAGGACGAGCAGCCAGTGCTGCTGGGCGCGGGCCGCGCGGCGGGCGCGGCGAATCAGGCGCAGTTGCTTACGGTACCACATAGCGGCTAGCGGCGCAGCAATTGCGCGTAGGGGATAGTGTGAGTCGGTTGAAAGCGCGCCGCGGCCAGGCGGTCGAAGGTGCCGGCCCAGCGGTCGGCGCAGTCGGGGAAGAAGGCGCCGGGTACCCAGGTTGGCCTGGGCTTACGCTTGCGCGGGCGATGGCCCCGGAAACCAGTGGAGCGCAACCGGCGCAACGTGGCGCATAGGGTGTGGTGGCGGCGCTGGCAGGCAGCTTCGGCTTGGCGACGGGTGATTTCGGCTAGCACGTTCGCGCCCCAGCGGGTGAGGCGGGGAATATCCTCGCTCTCGTGGACGAAGTGATTAGCCCGCAGTTGCTCCGCTTCGCTGAAAAGAGGGTTGCCGAGGAGTGGCAGCAGGACGTGCCGACGCAACTCGCCTAGGGTGGTTGGAGGTTCGGCACTAGCCATAACCTGCCCGTTTACATGATTTTTCATGTAATTTTGGATTGTGAAGGGTTTGCAATAACCCAGCCAGTAGTGCCTGCGGTAAACAGGTGCTATAATTGGAGGTCACCCCTTGCCGGGGGTGGCCTCTTTTTGCTTACTACTGGCCGGGTACTCCGTACGGAGTGTTGCAAATATACAAACAACATACAAAAAACGTCTGTTGTCTGTATGTTTTATATTTGCCAGATGGAGAAAAAAGTGAAGCCGCCTTATCAGGTTCGGATGTCAGACGAGCTTTACGCCACTGCTATGGCTAAGGCAAAATCATTGGGCTTGTCTTTTGCGGCCTACGTGCGCTTCTTGATTTCGCAGGATACCAATAAGTAGTAACCGTCTCTTACCGTTTGTACGCCTCTCGCCCAAGTAAGCCAGTTGCTACTTGCACACAAAAAAATACCCGGCTACCGGTAGGAGTGTGAGTATAGTCCAGTTTCCAACTGCTCAGTCACGAGTACCGGGTTTGCCCGCAACCGATGGATTTGACCAATAACGTAGGCGGAAGGGTGGCCATAGGTATTGGTAGTACCGAAAGAGATAACGGCCTGCATGCCAGCTTCCACGATGGCCGGGTTGAAATTTCTAATCGCGCCATGGTGCGGTACCTGAATGGTCTGGATTTTTGGCCACCGGTCGCCCAGCCGCTTTCGCAGGTCAGGCACGATAAACGATATACTCAAGTCAGCATCGCCTAAATAGAGGCACCCGGGGTTAGCTGCTTCGTAATAGTAGGGGTGCCAGTATGTACAAGGAGGCCCTTTGTACAGCAGGGGCACCGGCGTGGTAAGCGCGCCGGAGTAAACGACCAGCGAGTTCTCGTTTAAGTCACCGGCCAGCTTCTTGTAGGTGCTTGTGAGTACCTTTTGGTTATCACGCACCTGCTCTAGAGTATATAGGGCGGTCAGCTCAATACCTTCCACTGCTAGAAGCGCCAAAAACGCACTGCGGCGCCCGGCGAACTCATAGTTGTAGGGGACATATTCCCAGAAAGGAATCGTTTTCGTGCGCAGGCGGATGGGCGTTCCGCTGGGCACCGTACGCATGCGCCCGTCCGTGCCAGTGACGATGTTCGGCGGGACAACTGGCTCTTCCTGCTGGCCGGCTGGGGGTATCTCGATAGCTAGGCCATCCAGGTTCTCCGTGCCAGTTGCCGGCCCATCTTCGCGGAGGGCCTCTACTTGAATGATGACGGTTTTATCGCCGAAATATACCTGAGGATTATCGAGTAGCGCTGTGCTGAAGCCAGCGTATTCGAGGTAGTTCTCCAGCTTCGCCAGAATGCGGGCCTCCTCCGTCAGCTTGGGTAGTATTACCGTGCGGATGGTGTAGCGGTCCTTCAGTTCATCTAGGCCGTTGATGTGGTCGGCGTGAAAGTGGGAAAGGAATAACAAGTCAATCACGCTCCCGGGAGGCAACGCCGTAGCTACTTTGCGCAGAAACTGCTCCTTTTTGGGCGTCAGGGAGCCGCAGTCGTACACGACAGTCAAGACGTGCTGGCCTTCGTAATGCTGCTCGGTGTAAAAAGCACCTTGGCCCACCGGATGGAATGTTCGGAGAAATGACATAGTGGGAGCCAAGGTAGCAAGTGAACAAGCAGCCTCGCCTGACTACCATAGCCCGTCAGGTGCTGGCACTGGCCAGGCGGCGTGCCTGCTCCAGCACTGTGTCCACGGCGCGGGCCTGCAAGTCGGGGGGGTAGCCGTACTTGTTGAGGATACGCTTGACCAGGCGGCGCAGGTTGGCCTGCACGCTTTCCTTGAGCGTCCAGTCGATGCTGGTATTCTTGCGTACGATATCGACCAGCTCGCGGGCAATGAGGCGGAGCTTCTCGTCGCCCATCACCTCTACGGCGCTGTGGCTGGCCCCGAGCGCGTCGTAAAAAGCTAGCTCATCCTTGGTGAGCCCAAACCAGCCGTCGCGCGCGTCCTGGTTTTTCAGCTCTTGGGCCATCTTTATCAGCTCGTCGATGATTTGGGCGGCCGTAATCACGTTGCTTTGGTATTTCTTCACGGCCGCGTCGAGCATCTCCGAAAACTTGCGGCTCTGCACCACGTTGCTGCGCCGGCTCCTGATGTCGTCGCGCAGCAGCTTTTTGAGCAGCTCCAGGGCCACGTTTTTCTGCTTCAGCCCGCGCACCTCCGCCAGAAACTCGTCCGATAGGATGGAGATGTCCGGCTTGCGGAGGCCGGCCTCCGCAAAAATGTCCACTACGTCGCCCGCCACCACCGCGTCGGAGACAATCTGCCGGATGGCCGTTTCTACCTCCTCGTCCGATTTGCCGGCGGGCTTGCCGCCTTCCGCCATCTTGAGCAGGTAAGCCCGCACGGCCTGAAACAAGGCAATGTCGTCGCGCAGGGCCAGCACCTGCGGGTGCGGTACCGCAATGGCAAACGACTTGAGTAGCCCCAGCGTCTGGTCCAAGAAGCGCTGGCGACCGTTGTCCGGCAGGGCCAGGATGGCGTTGGCCAGGTCCAGGATGCCGGTCAGCTTCTCCTTGGTCGAGAGGGTAAAGTAGCGGCCGTAGTCGCAGCCGTGCAGCAGCGATACCACCGCCTCGTGAAAGCTGCGGGTAGCCGCCACCGCTTCGGCCTGGTCCAGCGTGGGCTTGCCCTTGCCGCCGCTTTCGGTGTAGGTGGCCAGCGCCCGCTTCAGGTCGGTGGCAATGCCCAGGTAGTCCACCACCAGCCCCCCGTCTTTGCCCGGAAACACACGGTTAACACGGGCAATGGCCTGCATCAGGCTGTGGCCCTTCATGGGCTTGTCGACGTAGAGCGTGTGCAGGCTGGGCGCGTCGAAGCCCGTGAGCCACATGTCGCGCACGATTACCAGCTGCAACGGGTCCTGCGCGTCCTTCATGCGGTCGGCCAGCGCCATGCGGGCCGTCTTGCTGCGGATGTGCGGCTGCAAGTCGACCGGGTCGGCACTGGAGCCCGTCATCACTACTTTCAGCTTGCCCAGCTGGTCGCTGCCCGAATGCCACGCCGGCCGCAGCCGCACGATTTCGGCGTAGAGGGCGGCGCAGATGCGGCGGCTCATGCACACGACCATGCCCTTGCCCGCCAGCACGGCCGTGCGCGCCTCGAAGTGCTGCACGATGTCCTGGGCCACGCGCCGCAGCCGGTCGTCGCTGCCCACCAGGGCCTCCACCCTGGCCCAGCGGGCTTTCAGCTGCTGCTTGGCGGTTAGCTCCTCGCTTTCCGTCAGTTCTTCAAACGCCGTATCCACCAGGTCTTCCTCGCCCGGCTTGAGATTGATTTTGGCCAGCCGGCTCTCGTAGTAGATGCGCACCGTGGCCCCGTCTTCCACGGCCTGCTGAATGTCGTACACGTCGATGTACTCCCCGAACACGGCCTGCGTATTGCGGTCGGTACTCTCCACCGGGGTGCCCGTAAACCCGATGTAGGTAGCATTGGGCAGGGCGTCGCGCAGGTGGCGGGCAAAGCCGTCGATGAAGTCGTACTGGCTGCGGTGGGCCTCGTCGGCCATGACCACGATGTTGCGCCGGTCGCTCAGCAGAGGGTAGCGGGCACCCTTCTCGTCGGGCAAAAACTTCTGGATAGTCGTGAAGACCACGCCGCCCGCCGCCACGGTTAGCTTGCGGCGCAGGTCTTCGCGGTCGGCCGCCTGGTTGGGCACCTGCCGCAGCAGCGCGTGGCAGTCTGAAAACGTCTGGAACAGCTGCTGGTCCAGGTCGTTGCGGTCGGTCAGCACGACCAGCGTGGGGTTGCCCAGCCCCTCATTCACCACCAGCCGGCCGGCGTAGAATACCATGCTCAGGCTCTTGCCTGAGCCCTGGGTGTGCCACACTACGCCGGCGCGCCTGTCGCCGCGCACACTGGCCGCCAGCTCAGTAGCCGCCACGGCCTTGCGCACGGCAAAAAACTGGTGGTAGGCGGCCAGCTTCTTCACCGTGCTCTCGCGGGCGTGCTCAAAAACCAGGAAGTGCCGCAGCACGTCGAGCAGGTGCGCGGGCCACAGCAGGCCGGCGCACAGCGTTTCCAGCTGCGTTTCGTTGGCGGGGGCCAGCCCATGCGCATCCTTGGCTTTCCAGGCCGAAAAACGCGACCAGTCGGCCGACACCGTGCCCGCCTTGGCCTCCAGGCCATCCGACGCCACCAGCAGGGCATTGTACACAAACAGCCCGGGAATAGCCTTTTTATAGGTTTGCAGCTGCTGAAAAGCCTGCTTGCAGGTAGCCTTGGTATTGGTGGCGTTCTTGAGCTCCAGCACCACCAGCGGCAGCCCGTTCACGAAGAGCACGATATCGGGCCGCTTGTGCTGGCCGTCTTCGACGATGGTCAACTGGTTGACGGCCAGAAACTGGTTTTGCTCTGGCTGCTGCCAGTCTACCAGCCACACCCGGTCGCCGCGTAGCTCCCCGCTGGCCGGGTCTCGAAACTCAACCGGCACGCCTTCGGTCAGCAGCTGGTGAAAGGCCTCGTTGGCGGCCAGGGGCGCCAGGCCCTCGCCCACGCGCAGCACCTGGCGCAGGGCATCGCGGCGGGCCTCGGCGGGCAGGTGCCGGTTGTGCCGGTCGAGGAAGGTGCCCAGCCGGCCGGCCAGTACCACGTCGTCGTAGTGCAAGCGCTCGTCGCCGCCGTGCGGGCTGTCGGGCGGCCCTAGGGTGGGGCCGTAGGCTAGCTGGTAGCGCTGCTCCTGCAAGCAATCCAGCGCAAACTGTTCGATATCATCCTCGGTCATGGGGTAGGGTGGCGGGCAGGTCAGGACTGGTCGAGCTGCTGGCGGGCCAGCTCGATTGCGCGGTGGAGCTTCTGCTCGAACCATTCCTTGGGCGGAAGTTCGGTCAGGTACTGCGCCACCCGAATAGGGCTATCCGGCTGGTCAAGCAGCAGCAGCTCAATGTGCTCGGTGTTGCCTTCGCTGCACAGCAATAGCCCCAGGGGCGGCAGTTCTCCCTCTTGCCGCTCGTAGCGGTCCAGCCAGCGCAGATACAGCTCCATCTGGCCTTTGTGCTCGGGCCGAAACTTACCCAGCTTCAAATCAATGGCTATCAGGCGGCGCAGCTTGCGATGGTAGAACAGCAGGTCGAGGTAATAATCGGTACTATCCACCGAAATGCGCTTCTGGCGGGCCAAAAAGGCGAAGCCGCCGCCCATCTCCAGAATAAATTCCTGCACCCGGCCCACGATGGCCTGTTCTAAAGTTGCTTCACTATACGGCGCTGACAAACCCAGAAAGTCCAGCACGTAGGTATCCTTGAATACCAGGTCGGGGCTGAGTTGGCCCGTGTCGCGCAGCCCGGCCAGCTCCTGCGCAATAGCCGCTTCCGGCTGGTGGCTGACGGCGGTGCGCTCGTAGAGCATGGTGTCAATTTGCCGGTCCAGTTCGCGCACGCTCCAGCGGTGCAGGCTGGCCAGCTGGGCATAAAAATCCCGCCGCAGGGGCTCGGCCACCGCTAGCAAGCGCTTAAAATGGCTCCAGCTTAATTGTGCACACAGCGTATGCACAATTGCCTCGTCGGGAAATGTCTCGGCTAGTTGCAGGCAGGCGTGCAGGTGCCGGCTGCTCCAGCCTTTGCCAAATGCCAGCGTAAGCTCTTGGGCCAGGGAGGCTACCAGACGCTGCCCGTAGCTGCCGCGCTCGCCCGCCAGTACCCCTTGCCGAATGGCCTGCCCGACCCGCCAGTACAACAGGGTGAGCTCGGCATTGACGGCCACCGCCACGCGCTGCCGCGAACTGTCAATCAGCGTTTTTACTTCGGCCAGCAACGCTGGGGCAAGGTCTTTCATAACGTAGACAAAATGGCTTCGCTCAGGAGGCCACCAGTTCTTCGGCCCGCCGTACCGTGAGGCGGCCACTCAGCAATTGGGGTAGCAAGGTATCGCGCAGGGTGGCTAGGGTGCGCGATTGATTATTGTTGGCAGATATCCTGGCAAATACGGGTTGCACGGCTTCGCCAAAGGCAATTAATGTCTGGGGGTTGGGAGTGGGAAAAACATAGCTTGCCAGTGCTTGTGCCGCGACTCTTTGCCGGCCAGAACTGCCTACCATTTGCGCGATGGCATAGGTGCGAAATTCAGCCGAGCGAGCAAGACAATAAACGAACTCGCTGGGGACATTGCCTTTGCCGCGCATAACGATAAATTCTGTGGAGCCGGCCGCTGTCTCGCCTTCTTCCAGAAAATCAACGAACCCTGTTTTACCATTTTCCAGGCAGGGCGTAATACGCGCCAGCAGCGTGTCACCTTGCCTGAATTTCGCCCCGCCACTATAAGGCCTGGCACCCAGGGTGCCTATTGCAAAACCTTGGGTCGGTAACTCGGTCATAGGCAGAAAGCGCGTTTGAGTATTTTTTCTGACGGGAGTTTTAGGGTCAAAATCTATCAGTTCAGAAAGTGGCTGTGGGCAGAATTCTTCTGATTCATCCGTGAAGTTATTGAATAAATCATAGATTTTATTGGATTTGACCCCCCCCCCAACAACTTGTGTGCCAAGTTTTTATCTATTTTTTCTTCCGTGTAAACATTATGTTCAGCTGGGAATTTGAAGGCCACAAACCACTGTTGGAAAAGGGTTTGTGCCATTTGTTCCAGCGTTTGGTTCATACGGCGGTTTGACTCAATCTTCCGGTTGAATAAGAATAAGAAGTCGCCAATTATTTTTTGTTTTTCATAAGATGGCGCTTCAATTTCATAGTTATCAAGCATTGCCTTGGTAAATGCTTTTCGCGTGCCACCGGAGTCATAATTGAGCAAGTCACTTTTGACTGCTGGCATGCTTAGGTAAGCGAAAAGAAACTGGCTATGCAAGTAGGCGTTAGGCCGTAGAATAACCACGTGCTGATTAACTCGGGCAGGTAAAACATCGTCGGGCACAATTACACATCGCCCAATAGAATCGCCCGTGATGTTTAATAGAACGTCTCCTCTCTTTACCTCAACGTTTTTTAATTGACGGGCTGCTTCGTCCGTTATATAAGCCAAGCCGTCGTATTTGAAGCCACTATCATACACATTCTGGCTTCTGATAAGAGCGACGCCAGCTTCGACATAAACCTCGGAGCCACCACGAGGGGTAGCGCCGCTTCCGATTTTAGAGCAAAGCTCTTTTAGTTTCCGTTTCAAGATACTGGGACGTATTAACTTATCGTATTCCTAATTGCTGCATTCCCTCACGGATGGCGTGCTCTAATTGAGTGCTTTCCTCAAACTGCGCGTCAAGTGTAGCCATTAATTGCTGAAGCCTTTCCGAGTGGTTTCCTTCAGCCTCAACCTCCTCAGTGCCTACATAGCGCCCCGGCGTCAGCACGTACCCATTAGCCTGTACCTCCGCGATGGGCGCCGCCCGGCAGAAGCCCGGCTCATCCTGGTAAAAAACGGGTGTCTCACCGGCGGCCACGGTAGCGTCTTGGCAGCGCCAGTTGTGGTACACGCCGGCCACGCGCTGGATGTCGGTTGGCGTTAGCTCGCGGTTGCGGCGGTTTATCATGGTGCCTACCTGCCGGGCGTCGATGAACAGGATTTCACCGCTGCGGTCGCGCTGGGGGTTGCTGGCCCGGTCGCGGGCCAAAAACCAGATGCAGGCCGGAATTTGCGTGTTGAAAAACAGCTGCGTGGGCAAAGCCACCATGCAGTCCACGAGGTTGGCCTCCACCAGCTGCCGCCGGATGGCGTCTTCGCCGCCCGAGGCACTTGTCATCGAGCCATTGGCCAGCACAATGCCCGCCCGGCCCCGCGCCGAAAGCTTGTGCACAAAGTGTTGGAGCCAGGCAAAATTGGCGTTGCTAGTAGGCGGTACTCCATACTTCCAGCGGCGGTCGTCGCGCAGCAGCTCGCCGTTCCAGTCCGAGATGTTAAATGGGGGGTTTGCCAGCACAAAATCGGCCTTCAAGTCCGGAAAAGCATCGTGTAGCAGCGTGTCGCCCAGTTCAATCGTCGCCTCAATGCCCCGGATGGCCAGGTTCATGCGGGCCAGGCGGTGGGTAGTGGGGTTGCTTTCCTGGCCGTATACCGAAATGTCGTCCTGGCGGCCCCGGTGCTCTTCGATAAACTTATCGCTCTGCACAAACATGCCGCCGCTGCCGCAGGCCCCGTCGTAGATGCGCCCTTTGTAGGGTTCCAGCATGGCTACCAGCAGCTGTACGATGCTGCCCGGCGTATAAAACTGCCCACCCTTCTTGCCCTCCGCATCGGCAAACTGCCCCAGGAAGTACTCGTACACGCGCCCCAGCAAGTCCTTGCTCAGGTGCCCATCGCCGCCCATGCCTATCGTGCCGATGAGGTCGATGAGCTGCCCCAGGCGCATTTTGTCCAGCGTAGGCCGGCCGTATATCTTGGGTAGCACGCCCTTCAGGCGGGGGTTGTCGCGCTCGATGGCCTCCATCGCCTCGTCGAGTTCGGTGCCGATGGTGGGCAGTTTGGCGTGGCGCTGCAAGAGTGGCCAGCGGGCCAGCGCCGGCACGTAGTACACGTTTTCCGCCGTGTACTCATCGCGCTCTTCGAGCGTGCTATAGCGGGCGGCGGGCTCGGCCACGTAGTAGGGATTTGTCGGGTCGCTCAGCTCTTGCTCCAGCTGCTGGTGCCGGGCAGCGAAGGCATCCGAAATATATTTCAGAAAAATGAGGCCGAGTACTACGTGCTTGTATTCAGCCGCATCCATGTTGGCCCGCAGCTTATCGGCCGCCGACCAGAGGGTTTTTTCGAGTTGGGTATCAGTCATGCCACGAAGGAAAGGGTGGTGAAAATACGCACGTTACACGTTCACCCCCAGTTTGGCCTAAACGCCCAGCAAGCCTGGTAGAGCCGTTGCTACTGACAGCGAACGTGGTAAACGAGACGAGGGCAAGCTAAATTTTTGTGTTTGCTGGTCTTGGAACAACTGTCTCAGCGCCTACGCTCGCTGCCAGTAGTGGTGCGAGCAATTATGGTTGCGCCCAGGGGTATTCGTCAAAAGATTGTTGGGGCGAAAACAGGCTTGCCACGCTCTAGCTGAGCGGCACAGAACGAGTATCGGCGCAGGGCACGGAAAAATTCCTTTCTGTGGATGGATTAAATAGTCAAGAAGCGTCTTTCTGGCTATGTAATCCCATTCTGCGGCTACCCCTGTTTCAGCTGCTTTGTCAGGGCAGCGATTTCCGCTTCCAGCTCTGCTGTTCGCGCTGCTTTATCCTGCTCGGAAAAAAGGGTCGCCGGGGCCTCTTGCTGCACGAATTGCAGCCGCAGCCGGGCCTCTTCGAGTTGCTGTTGTTGCGGACTCTTGGTAGCCTTGCCCTGCGAGGCTGGCTCAGCCGGATTCCCTACTGCCTCACCCAGTGGCTGATACACGGGCAATACGGCTTTTAGTTGGCTGAGCGTGTAGGCCGCCAGCGATTTAAGGGGCTTACGGTCGGAGAGGGCGAGGCGCACTTCGTAGAGCACCTTAGTGACCAGTTGATAGGCCGTCAGGTCCGAGATATTGTTGACTACTTCGCGGGCTTGGTATTCCTTGAGCTCAAAGTCCAGTCGCAGCCGGTCGTAGAGCGCGGGCAGCTCCTTGTATTTAGCCGCCAGCAGCTCGCGAAACTCGGTAATTTCGCCCAAGGTGAGCGCTTTTTTGGACTTGCTCAGCTCCGGCGTCTCGGCACTGCCCTGGGTGTTCGTCATTTTGAACAAAAGCGTGTCCGTCCGGCGGCCCCGCTTTTCGACGGTCACGTCCACTGCCCAGCCAATGGCCTGAAACTCCAGGAGGGCGGGTTTCAGCACGTAGCGGTTGAAGTCGTTCCAAAGGGGATAGATATCGGAATTTTCCCCAAACAACCACTCGCGCAGCTGCTCGAACGAAATAGGCTCCTGCCAGGTCTGGTTGTGGTAGCTGCGCAGAATCCAGAACAGGCGCTGGCTGTGGGCACTTTTAAGCGTTAACAGTGATTCCAACTCTACGGTGGTGAACTTGCCGGCGAGGCCGAGCAAATACTCCTTCAGAATAGGGTTGAACTGGCCAGTGACCAGGCTCGTGCCCTCATCCAGGGTGATGATGGTGAAGAGCGGAATGGCATCACTACGGCGCTTCCCCTTGCTCTTATCGTGCGTGATGAGCGGCTGGGTAAGCCGGGCGCGGGCTTCGTGCAGCACCGTGTATTGGCTACCCCCATTGCGGGAGCTGGTCGTCACATCATTAAAATGCACGGAGAACTCCAGCGAATCCTCCTTCTGGTGCAGGCACCCCAGTGCCAGCGCAAACAACCGGGCCTCGATGTTACTGAGGTACAGCGGAGAACGGATGATGGTATTGCTTAGAAATGCGACTTCGTGGAGCCTGGTGGTCTGGAGCCCTTTCATGGGTGAATGAGTCAAACTAGGGAAGGAATGCCGCAAACTAAGGAAGAAATCAATATCTTTCCCTACTCAACGGCATTCCTTCCTCAGTTCACGGCATTCCTTCCTTACTTCAACGGCATCTTTTCCTTAGTTCACGGCATTCCTTCCTTAGTAACGCGGCATTCCTTCCCCTTTTGATGCCGACAATTATTTGAAAATAAGTAAGTTATGGCACCCTTAAATAAGTAAAGAATATGAAAGAATTTATAAAAACTCAAAACAAGGCGAGTCGATTTTTTTTTGAGTTAATGATCAAGGACTTTCAGACAAGTTGAGTTGCGAAGCGGAGTAGTAGTGCAGGCGAGAGCTTCGCAAGGCGGCGGATTGATGTAAGTACATTATTTACGATTTTTCAATAGGGATTTTGTTGGTGTCCAATTCTATTTCTCGTCATACTTACCTCGTTTTGCCCGTCTGCTCGGACTTGTAAATTGAAGGGGTACCTGTCCGCAGATTCTTTCCGCAAGGCGTAAAAGCTACTCGCTATTTTCTAAAAGCGTCATCACTCAGCCGCAAAGCGCATTTGCCTTCCCGTAACGAGGTCGGTAAATCAGCAACGATGGCCGCTTCAAAGACCGGAACGATTGATAGTAGTTCTTTGCCACACACACACAGCTCGTTAGCGGGCAGCGTACAGCGCATCCGGTTGGCCAGCTAGAGAATGCCCACCCCGGCTTAGCTGAAGCATTCGCTGGTCTTTGGCTTGCTCCAGATGGTCGATGAAGCCAATCACTACCTCGCGCTGCATCCCCTTGGTCTCGAAGCTCAGCCGGGTTCCCCCATCGGAGGCAATGCTGACTACGTGATGACGCGAGGCAAAATAAGCGATAAGTAACCCGCCGCCAATTAGTAGTAGCAAGGCCACGATGCCCGGCTCGACCCGCTGAAACAACGCAAGCACGCCGCTTACTGCCAGCAGTGCCCCCACCAGCAGGAGCCACGGGTGGCTGAGGTAGCGAATCTCACAGGAGCTGACTTTCTCCAGCATCATGGACACAATATGGGCGGCCGAGCCACTGGCCCGGTGCAGCCGCACCCGGTGCGTAGTAAGGCTGACAACTTGGTTGGGTGACTGATGCAACAGGCGTTCACCGTCGAGTAAGGATAACTCCATAGAAAAGGGAATTTTGATTAGGTGTAGTAAAGGAAGGCGTAGGCTAGCGGGTTTGCAACCGCTGCCCTGCGAAGCTCGGTTGCTGGCTGTGCCAAGGCCAACTTACCGGGTGTCCAAGTAGCAGCCTAGCAACTTAAAGCTGTCAATGCCCGAATCACCGAACTCTACTATCGCAAGAGCGGCGAGGCCATTACCCTGGCTATCCCTCAAGCCTTGTGCGATGAGCTGAATAGCTCGATTAAGTAAAGCTCCAAGCTTTAAATTTGAACCGGTGCCCCTCGCCATTGATAGGAAAGCACTAGCAACATGCAGAAAGACCTTGCCGCTTCGGTAAGGTCTTTTTTATGCCTATCGGATAAGGCCGCCTACGCGGCCGGTGGCAGGAGCAAGGCCAGCAACTGCTGCTGCAACTGTTCCATTGCCGTCAGGCGCTCGGCCAGCTGCCCGATGGCGGCGAGTACTTCCTCATTCGCTGGAGCCGGCTGATTGGCAGCTACGGCGGTGGGCGTGCGCCCGCGCTCTTTGCGCCGACGGGCTTTGGTGGCCGACTGGCTTTCGAGCGGATGGGCCCGCCCAGCGCGTTGGTTGCAGGCCGCTACCCGGCAGGGGCTGCCGCAGTATTTCTGTACCCACCGCTTTTTGGGGACAAACTTTTGCCGGCAGTATTCGCAGGCAATTTGGGAGTTGTCGAGGAGTGACAAAGGCGTTTTGCGTTAATAACAATTGCAAATAACGAAAACGCAAATGGTGTCCTATGATTCGTTGCGCGGCCATCGCAGGTTTGTGGCGATGAATCTGCTCAGAGTTTCTGCCCCACCCCGCTGGCGAGCTGCCTTCCGGCAAGCTTATGATATAGTTGCGTCTGGCCCCCCTATTAAACCGCGCTTGCAGCCCCCTTGATAAGGTAGGCAACGGGCGCTATTTATTAGCAAGTGCTTGCTGCAAAGGCAATTGCCTGGATGCGGGTATCTAACAAATCGCCGTTGCTGCTGGCTCACCTTTGTAAGCGCTCTGCTGGCTGGCTCGGCCATTTTTCTGCTCTCCAAAAAAAGTTTGCTTTTATCCTCTCGAAGCCTGCCGGCGAGGCTTCATAGGGACTACTTACCCGTGTCGGGGCGGGTTAGCGCCCCTTCGCATCAACTGATTTTTCACCGCATACCACCGGGCTGATGCCCGGCTTTATACAAGCGAAACCCAATGAATACGAAGAAAATTGCCCTTTACACGGCGCTGCTTGCCCTGGCGGCCGGTATATTATTCACCTGCTACCGGGGAGTGCAGCTCTATCACGAAGTTACCCGGCCCCCGGTGCTGGTTGCCAGTGCGGCGGCCCCCGCCGTGCAGCCGGGAAAACAGGTCACGACTTACACCTTTTCGGTCATTCGGGAAGTAGTGGTGCCGCCTGCGCCGGTTGTAGTACATCGGCGCGCTCCCCGCCGACGCAAGTAGGTGAGCGCGCAGCATACAGGCCGGGGTGGACTATTAAGGCAGCGTGGTGCTGACCAGGTGACTACGGGCTTCTGCGGCACCCTGCTGCGTTTCGTGCTGCACGTAATATTCCAGCTGCGTTCCCGGTGCGAAAACATCGGTATCCAGGTAAGGCGAGCGGGTGTTCACAGCCACCCGCTGCCAGGGGCCAGCCGTACCGCCCACCCGGCGGAAAACGTGGGCCACTTCCAGCAGCTCTTTGGAGAAGGCCAGGCGGCGACCTTCCGGCGTCAGGGTGAGGTCAATTTTAACGGTGTGCATGAGAGATGTATAAGCGGTAAGGACGTTTACTATATGGGTCAGGCAACCATGCCCAGCAGCAGAAACAGGAGAAAGCCGACAAAGAAAGCCAGTGTGAGCAGCGGCGTCTCCGCTTCCTCGTGGGCTTCGGTCAGCAACTCTTCGGTGACCAGGAACAGCAGGGCGGCCAGGCCAAAGGAAAGCACTACTTCGAGCAAGTTGCCGGTGGCCCCGCGCAGCACGGTAGTGCCGATACCCGCCCCCACGAGCAGCATTAAGGAAGTGCCCGCCACGATGGCCACGGCCCGGCCCTTGCTGTGCCCACCGTCGCGCAGCTCCACCGCCGTGGCCAGGCCTAGCGAGAGCAATTCAATAGTGAGCGCGATTGCCAGCAGGGTGCCCTCCTTCGCGCCCGCCGCAAATCCAATGCCCAGCAGCAGTCCATCAATGAGAATGTCAATACCAATGGCAACCAGCAGGCCCCACGGCAGCGGCGAGGTACCGGCAGAACTCACCGGAGTCGCACCCGGCGCGGCCGGCATTTCCAGGGCTGTCTCCGACTGCTTTTCCAGCCGCTGAGTGAAGTAGCGCAGCCCGAGCATCGTGGCCACGCCGAGGCCAAAGCCCAGGGCCACCTCATAGGGCGCGTGGTGCTGCACGATGTCGGGCAGCAGCTCCACGGCCACCACGGAGAAGATAACGCCCGCCGCGAAGTGCAGAATAGCACTGCGCAACTTGGGGCCGGGGGCGCGCCACACGGCCAGGGCCGCGCCGGCAATCATAACCACGGCTGGCAGCAGCGAAAAGCCAAGCAGGGTTGGCCAAGCGGGAGAAGCGGCAGTTATCATTCGGCACGGTCAGCTAGCCAATCCAGTAGCGCAGCCTGGTGCTCGCCTAATTCTTGGCGTACTGGCTGGTGGACATCTAGCAGGGCCATGAGCATTCCGCTTATTTCAATGACATACACCAACGCCTCAAACCAATAGCGGCAGTCAATTGCTGGCGGCAGTTGAATAAAATCGCGGTTTGCCGGGGCGTAGTGGTGCTGCTGGGATAAGTGGCGCTGCACGATGTAAAGCCGGGCCAGATGCTGCGTAGCCGGGTGCGCCTTGATATGATGGAACATATCCTTTTCAGATAGCGGGCGCGTGTGGCCGTTGGGCACCTGAAACAGGTAGTGGTGCCGGGGCTCGCGCAGCATTTCCGGGCTTTTCAACTGGGGTTCACCAGGAACACGCAGCAGGTGTTCTGCTTTCTGGTACAGCGTGGTCCACCGGGTCTGCTCTTCCTGGGCTATCTCAGCGGCACTGGCAGTGGGCATTTCCAGCGCCGTATTTTCAAAAATGGTTTTGACGTACTTAAAGTACTCGATATCAAGCACCATCAGTTCATGCTGAAATGCCTGCGCATCGTCGTTGAATGTTGCCAGGTAGAGCCCCGTCAGGGCATCCGTCAGTGCCGTGCGAAATGCCAGGGAGATGGGCAGCTTCAACTCGATTATTTCCGGCCAGCGCTTCAGGTGGACAACAACCCCTAGTAAGCTGCAACGCATCCGCCGAAGCAGGTCCAGATAGGTGTGCTGAATCTGGTTCGCTTCAGTGAAGGGCTGGCCAGCGCTTTGGATACTTTCGGTGAGCACCTGGCAGTAGTGTCGTAGCACGTCACTGTCTTTTTTATCGCCGTTAATCATGGTTTGGACTGAGTTAATCTTAAAATTTCATGCCCTGAATGGAGCTATTGGGCAAGCTGGACGGGTAAGGCATGGTGCTGCTCGACGTACGCTCCGCCGACGAGTATCGCCAGGGTCACCTGCCGCAGGCCGTGGCCCTGCCGTTTGCCGAACTGGTGGGCCGGCTTAAAGAGCTGCCGCGCACCGGCACATCGTGGCTTACTGCCGAGGGCCGTTCTGCGTGTTTGCCAACGAGGCCGTGCAGTTGCTCACAGCCCACGACTACGCGGCGGTGCGCTTGGAAGAAGGCTTTCCCGATTGGAAGTATCGCGGCCTGCCCTACGAGATGGCTAAGTAAAGCACTGCGCAGAAGCTGGCAAATGCGACTTCTGGACTAAACTTTCAATTAGGGTCTATGTCGTGCCGCGCCAGACGGAATACAACTGCCCAATGCGGTCAATTTCGAGCAAGTCAATGGAGGGCAAATGACCATCTCGCTGTAGCGCTTGCACGGCTAACTGCGCGCTCGTACTTGGAGCGATGTCAGCCAGTTGTATCTGATTAGCAGATAGGTAATCTCTGAACGCCTGATGGTCAGCTTTATCGCGAAAGACCAGAAAAGGGGCTGTCGAGCCTCGGGACTCTAGAGTAGGATTTTTGGAAGAGAGAAAGGCGAGAAAATCTCCTGCTGGCTCACTCAAGTCATAATAATAGTAATACATTTCGTGACCTAGCAGGGCTATCTGCTCGGTCTCAGGAGTAGGCAATAACAGCCGCCTCTCATCTAAATACACATACTCTAGCTCAAAGAGAATGGTGGAGTTGTAAACAAACTCAGCCACGCCGAGGACGGAGTTTTTGTTAAGGAAGGAATGGCTGTATGGCTCCCAGAAAGGCTCAGTAGCCGAACACTTAATCTGATAGTCCGGAAACGACCGATGGTAGGCGTTGCGTTTAATATCAAAGCCAACATCCCAACCCGCGGGCTCGCGCAACAACTGCCTCATTCGCTCCGTGGGCGACAAGTCCAGGCCAAACCGCTGCCGCCACATTTTTTCGACTAAGGCGACGTCAGCCGACTTATCAACTGGGGTGTTCGTGTCGCCGACCCGGGTGTATACTTGCTGGCCCAGCCGTTTCCCGTCGGTATAATTCTCCGTCAGCCAGTAAGGCTTAGCTGGCACATCAGCTATTACCAACACGTCTACTTCCAGGCCATCGAGTATTAGGGTAATTAGCTTGATTGTCGGTCGGTTGCCCCCAGCAAATTTCTGGTCTCTCAAAAAATCAATAAAATTCGACTGGGTTTTTCTCCCGGCTTCTGCTGGGCCGAGTCCCACTATGGCCGCGCCCTTCATGGGGTCTTCAACGCCGAGAATTAGGTACCGGTCGCCCTTGTGCAGCGAGTTGGCCAGGCATAGCACATCATGCAGCAAGCTACCCTTATTTTCGTGTGGCTTAGCTTTAAAATCCCAATAGTCTCCCTCGCGTTTAGAAGCTATTAATTCTCGGATAATGGGCTCCAAACTGGCTGAACTCATGCGTGAAAAGTAGGTGTAGGTGCGCCGGCCAAAGATAAACGGAGGGCCAGCGGAACAAGCCCTTCCTGCGGGCGTTAGCGCAGCTGAGCCAAGCGGCTCAGCTACTCAGCTAACTGGGAACGGCGTTATTGCGCCTCTTATTCACCTTTCCTGAAAGTAGTCCCGGCCACTGTTAGTTACATATGGTTGATAACCAAAAGTATCCCTGGAAGCGTTTGTGGGTGTCGGGCATGGGGCCAGCCGTGGACGAAGCCCTGACCCACCCCGACTACTTTACCAGTATTGCCGGGGCGGAGCCGCTGGAGCGGTGGCAGCAGACCCCGTGCCTGATTTTGCTGGGCGAGCCGGGAATGGGAAAATCAGCCGAGTGGACTCACCAGCAGTTGAGTGGGCTGCCCCGCATGAGCGTATCCTTAAACCTGGGTGAGTATGGCAGTTGGCAGGAAATAGAGGCTAAGCTGATAGGCCACCCACGCATTCGGCGCTGGCTGGGGCGGCGCGAAGAGGAGCTTTGGCTCTGGCTCGATAGCTTCGACGAGGCCTTGCTGCATGAGGTTAAGCTGGCGCGAGCAATAGGCCGCTTGCTGGAGCAATGGCCCAGCGCGAGGCTGCACCTGCGAATTTTGAGCCGCACCGCTACCTGGCCGGTTTCTTTTACGAACCACCTCGAAGCCTATTTTGGCCAGTCGCCGGAGCAGCCGGAGCAGGTAGTGGTGCTGCAACTGGCCCCGCTCACGAAGTATCAGGTGGCCCAGGCCGCCGAGGTCAGAGAAATTGACGCGGCCGCCCTGATTGCGGCGGTGGAGCGGGCCGAAGCGGTGCCCTTGGCCACCCGGCCCGTCACGTTGGCCCTGCTGTTCAAGCTTTGGGAGTTTGGCCGCTTCGGGCCGGCTATCGGCAAAGGCATTAACCTGCTGGAAAGTGGCTGCCGACTGCTGTGTGAAGAAGGCTGGAACCCGCAGCAGAGCCACTTTCGGCTACCTGATGTCGACCAGCGCCTGCGGGTGGCCGCCCAGCTAGCCGTTGTCATGGTATGTAGCCGCCGCCGGGTAATCAGCGCTGATGAACTGAATGAGGATGAAATGCGGCTGCCCCTGCGCGACGTGACCGGCATTCTAACCTTGTTTCCGGATAAGCCCCACTTGTTGCTAAGCAAGGAGTTAGTGATAGAGGTAGTGCAGGATACGGGGCTGTTCGTGCCATCGACTAAAGACGGGTTAGTCACGGAAGTGCGGTGGGCTCACCCGGTTTTTGCTGATTTTCTGGCTGCCTGGGCACTGTACAAAACCGAAGTCGCGCCCGCCCAGTTGCGTAAGCTCTTCCAATCAGCCGTTCCGGAAGCGGGCGTGGTACCGGCACTACGCGACGCGGCCGTGTGGCTGGCCGCGTTGTCCCCGGAATTTGCGGCTATCCTGGTGCAATTGGACCCGCTCACCGCGATGCGCGCCGATGTGCTGGCCGCGACGGATGCCCAACGGGTTAGCCTGGTAGCCCAGCTGCTGGCTATCGCCACGGAGCGCCACCTGTATCTGCAACGGGCGGAACCGTATATGACCCGGCTGGCGCACCCCCACCTAGCCAGCCAGCTGGCCCCGGTTCTGGCGGACTTCAGCGCGCCGCCCGAAGCCCGGGCGTTGGCGCATAAGATGGCCGTAAGCTGTGCAGTCCACGCGCTGGCGCCCCTGCTGGTGCAGCAGGCGCTAGATGTCACCCTGGCCACCGCCATTCGAGTAGAGGCGCTGCAAACGCTGCAATTTGTGGGAAACGCCGCCGACTACCAGCAGTTGCGGCCGTTGCGCACGGCCATCCCAGCCGATGACTCCGACGACGAGTTTCGGGGGACGCTGCTCCATATCCTGTGGCCAGGGGCCTTAGCGGCCGACGAACTGCTGCCTCTGCTCACCCCGCAGCGTAAAACTTCCCTGGCTGGTGCTTACAACTCCTTTCTTGACCCGATTTACACCGGCGGCTTGCAGGATGGCCTTGCGGTAAGGCATCTGCCGGCGCTGTTGCGGTGGCTGGTTCGCCGGCCCCGGCAGGACTATGGCACCGACTTACAGATGGCCGAATTCGTGCGGAACATTGTCATCAGCCGGGCCTGGCAACATACCGATAACGAAGCGGTGTTGCCGTGGCTGGCATTCGCCCTGCGCCGCTTGCTGATGCGGGGGGAGGTGCCCAACATCCCTCACGACCCGGCCCTGCGGAACCGCGTGCTAAACTGCTGGGTGCAGCGCCGGCAGCTACCTCGTCCAACAGCGCTGACTCAGCCCTATCAAGTTGAGCCGAAGCGCTATGGCCAGCAAGGCATCCCACGGCAGGCGCTGGTAGATGTTGCCGACTTCGAACTGGTCCTCGCATTACTACGCACAACTACGCACGTAGCTACTGTAGCGAGCCTCTTCCGGACGGCTCTATTGCTATTTGAGGACGGTAGTCATTGCCGGAAAGACCGGTTTCAACTGACGTTCTCCATCCTCTATGAGTTGGGCCAACGGTGGCACCTGGATACGGCCTTTGCTTGGCTTTGTGAGGTAGACAGCTACGCTGGCACCAGCTACCACGAAACGCGGGAAATGCAGCAGCAACAGCGCCTGCAGGCCAAGTTGCGGCGGCGGATGAATAGTCGCACCCATCGCTTGCTCATCCGCCTCTCGCACCCCGCCCGCCCGAATCCGCTGGCTAGCTGGTTGATAGCCCGGCAACTGCTCATTCGCAGCAGCAGCGGCCATTGCGAGCGGATTACAACGGAAATAGGGAAGGGAATTTCCTGGCTGCGGTCGTCGGCCCGGTTGCGCCAGCGGCTAGGCGAGCTGGCCTGGCGGACCGTGGAGGCCGCGCCCCCGCAAATAGAATTTGGGCAGGCGATAAATACCTTTTATGAGGAGGACTCTATTCCCCTCACGGCGTTGTTGTTCTGCCAGGATGTGCAGCCCGGGCGGATTGCCCGCTTCACGGTGGCGCAGTGGCAACCGTGGCTGCGGACCCTGCTGTTCGGCCATGTAAGTGCGGCTCGTCGTACCGAGTTGTTTGGGGTTGCCTTGCGGTATCACCGGCGGATTGTGCTCCGGCACCTGGCTGCCCAGTCCGACTACTGGCAGCAGCTACAAGCCAGTGCCTATGGGCTCGCCCGATTGGGCGAGCTACTGACTGAAGTGCCCGATAAGGCACTATGGAGATGGGCGTTGCAGGGCGTGATGGCGGGCAAGTGGCCCAGTTTGTTTGCCCAGGAAACGCTGGGCAAGCTTTTGGCACTACGTTTCAGGTCCGCCGAGCTATTCCGCGATTTTCTGTTTGCGCAGTCGCCAACGGCCCCGGTCTGGCATGTGTTGACGTTTGCGGCGTTCCACGAGTCGTTGTTTAACGCAGCGGTAGTCAAGCAGCTACCGACCGTGGCCTGGTGGACTACCTGGCAACACCTGCTAAGCTTCAGCCCCGAGTTGGCGGCTAGCTTAATGGAGCGGCAGTCTGGTCGGCTAAGCTGGATTACGCTCCTGCCCCCCCGACCTTTCCGATGAGCACGTAGTTTCCCTGCTTCGGTGGGTAATAGGTGAGGTCGGAGTAAGTGAAATGAAGACCCCAAACGGGCGTCGGCCGGTGGGGGCTGACCGGCTGCGTATTTTTCGTAATATGCTCAGCAAGCTGCTGGCCGGCCGCGCCACGGCCGAGGCCTATGAGGCCCTGGCGGCGCTGGCACGCGAATACGAATACCCCAGTTGGCTGACCTACCATCTGGAGGAGGCCCGCGAAACCTATAGCCGGCGTAAATGGGAGCCGCTGGCTCCCGCCCAGCTCTTTCGAGTTCTTCGGCAGGCTACTGGTTAATCGTCGTTAAAAGGTTTGGGGAGCGCGGCAGCGCTGAGGGGCGCCGGTCAGCAGGGATACGGGCCGGGACTTAGGTAGGAGGTGAAGATGAAACTCGGGCGAAAAACTGCTGCCGTTCTTTCGTAATGAAGGCCAAAAATTCAGCCAGGCGGTCAACCGGTTCCGCCGTGGACGCGGACGTAGTTTCTTCTTGTATTTCACTCCCGTCAATCTCCACCGCTGCTTCCTGGTTGAAGAAAGGCAATTGCGAGGCATTGGTCACGAAATAGAGAATGTTAGCTTCCTCCTCCGATAAGTCACTCTGGTGTTCGGCGAGCAGTTGACGCATCTCTTCCCGCAGTGGGGCTGGTATTTGGTCGCGTATCGCCAGGCAGAAGTAGCGCAGTTCCTTACGTTGTAACTGAAGCAGATTAGTTATCCAGCCAATAAGTTGGTTTTCTGCTGGCCGGCTTCGCCAAGGCCGGTAATCGGGTTCGCCGGCGAGCAGTGTTTTTAGGGTGGGCAGTATCGACCCCAGCGGCCCACCAGCTGGCCAGCTCTCTCGGGATTCCCAGAGCCGAATGATTAAGTCCTGGCACTCGCGCTCGGCAGCTTCCTTCACTACCGGGTCTACGGAAGCTTCAGCCCGGCGCAGCAGCTCGGCCACTCGCTGAGCCATCCACCGCCCCAGCACGCCGTTTCTATCCTCGTTACCCAACTCCCGAATTATCAGCTGGCTGAGGCGTACATGGTCCTGCCACTGTTTCAAAGCGGCCGTCGGGGTGGAGGAGGGCGAGGCGTCGGGTTCCGGGGTCACTGATGCGCTGTTTTTGGGAATACTCACGGGGCGATACGTTACGTGCTAAGGTGGCGTGAGTTAAGAGGACCTGGCCGGTAGCTGCCAGATAATGCAACAAAAGGTCCTGGCGTACCCAAATGCGGTGCCCAAAACTATGGGCTTCGGCACTACGGTTGCTACGCTCCCCGTGCAGACTATCGTCCCAGAACTCGTATTCAACGGCTCGTTGCCCATCCGGGTCAAGATAGTACTGGCCATCTTTGCCCGCTGTAAGCCCGCCGTGCGAGACAAAGTGGGCACTCAACGTAGGATAGCAGGTGTAGATGCTGCGAGCAGCCATGTCGTGGCGCTCAAGCCCTCGTTCATCCCCTCCCATTGCCTCATCCAACAGCGGCGTCAGGGTAAACAGCGCGGGCATATCATCCAGCATTTCGGGCTCTCCGTCGGAAAGCCCGAACGTTGGAAATACATAGTCATACCGCCACGCCGCCTGTAAGGCCCCCAGCAGCGACCGGCCAGCTTCAGCGGCCACGGCTACGCTACTCACACTGACACTGCCCTCATATTCGTCTTCTTGGAAGCTATGCCGCCCGTGCAGCACCAGCCACCCCGTTCGGCTTGGCTCACCGAAGCCCAGGGCTTCGTGGTAATGCCGTAGGGGCTTCCGCCGCCACGGCTTGGGCAGCACTCCCCAGCATTCGGGACGTAGCGGCGCAGACCCGCGCCAATCGGACAGCCAGCCCGGCGAACCGCTGTGCGGCAAATAGCGCGTCAGCCATGCTTCCCAGGTAGAGGTTGGCTCGGGGTAGTCATCCATCCGGATAGGGTACTTGTCGACCAAGGACCCAGCCACGCACATCAGCGCGTGATGCGTCAGGTGCATTTCGAGACTATCCACGGTGGTGTCGTCCATTTTGTAGTGCGACAATAGTCCCGCTTGGTAACGGTCCTGGTCCTGGAGCCGGTCTGCTTCGCACTCAGCCGCCGTGCGATGCCATTTTTCCAGCATCCACTGCTCAACCAGCGCAGTTATCTTATCCGTGGTTTGGCCAAACGTTTCGGCCAGTGACTCAAACCAGTGGTCAACCGTGTCAAGCTCGTTGAACTTGAACTGGTTGGAGCGTTTCACTTCCGGGAAAGCTTCGGCTGCCCGGACGTGTGAGCCACGTTTTACCAGCGATGAGGCGGGACGATTGCGCGCCTGCACGCGCGCCAAATCGGCGGGCGTAAGCGCCGTGGGGGCATAGGCGTGGACCTTAAGCAGAATGCGCCGGGCCAGTTCCCGAATCTGCGCGTGCGGAAACTGGGTGTCGCAGAGATGTTGCCTCAGTATCGCCACGTGGGGCACCAGTGCACTAGGCTGCTCGTCGGCCAAGCGGTCAACTATTACTAAGGCCCACACCCGCGCACCTTGCCAATAAAACTCTTCCGAAGTGGGCAGCCAGCTGGTAGTGGTGCGCGTGAGTTTTAGCAGTTCGGCTAGAAAGTGCTGACTGAAATCGTCATTTTCCGGCAAGCTCATCAGCTGCCGGGCCGCGTGGGCGGCTTGCCAGCGCACCCGTTTGTCGGGGTCGCCACTCACCGCCCAGATAAGCTGCGCGAACAAAGCTGGCGGTGAGACTGCGGCGTCCGGGTGCGTCAGCAACTCGCTGAAGGGCAGCGCTTTTTTCTCAGCCTGCAACTGCGCCTGCATCCGCTCCAGTAGCCAGTGAATGAAGGATAGAAGCTCCGTTGCGGGGCTATTTTTAAGGAGAGTTGTGGCAACCTGGCAAAGGGCTGCCGAACTGAGCGAGTCTAATTGCTTAGCAACAGCACGCAGCAGCAACGTCGCCCGCGATTGATTTACCAAGGGCAACTGGCAAAACTGCTCCAAGTGAGCGGGCTGACCGCTGTCGCCTACCAGGCGCGCCAGGTTAGCGCCGTAGAAATCAGGTAAACCCCGCACGGCCCACTCCCGCACGGGAATAAGGGTATGCCATGCGCCCAGCAGTTCAGCGAGGGCATTCAGCACGGCGTAACCCTGGCTTTCCCAGTGGCTGCGCACCCGCAGCAATAAATCAAGCACTTCCACCCGGCGAGCTGGCAGGACGGCGTAGCCTAGTTGCAGCAAAGCTGGTACCATGGCTTCCTGAGAAGAATTGCTGATGGTCAACCAGTCGTCGAATGCAGCAACATCACCCCGCTGGGCAGCAGTGGCCCATTGCTGCTGGCGTTGTTGGCGCTCTAACTCATAGTGGCTCGGCTCTTCAGCCATAACGCTACCACCGGCAGGGGCCAGGGCGTTGGTAAAGGCAAGGGTTTGCTGAATGGCCCGAATGGCCGGCAGATGAGAAAGTTGCCGCTCGTTTGCCCACGCGGTAACCCGTCGCAGCGCGGCCGGCCGGCGAGCCAGGGGCGTATCCCGCGCTACCCAATCGGCTAGCGCACTCAATGACCCGACAAGTTGCTGCCGCTGCGCCGCAGTGGCATGAGGCAGCTTGGCTAATACCTCCAGCGCATCGGGGGAAATGTCCAGAAATTCTCCCCGGAGCTTGAGGAGCCAGAGCGCCTGCGCCGGCTGCCAGCAGTGCGCCCCCGTGGCGGCCTGCACGACCGGCCTGATGCCCTCCGGTAGCCGAACGACATCCAGCGCATCCCAGCGCAGGCCCAGGGCTACGCCCGCCGCCGGACTCAGGGTGGTAGCCGCGGCCAGTACCGCGTGCGTGGGCAGCTGCGCATCGTCTTCTGACAGATAGGGCTGATAGGCTTCCACGAGGCCAGCCAGCTGCGTGGCAATAGCATGGCCCTCCGCCGGCGGCATAGTGTGGCCAAGCTGGCTGGCAGCCTGCGCCCCCACCGCCAGGCGATGAGCCACATCGTCGCCTACGCCCTGATAGGCCGCGTTAATGGCGTCGGTATAAAGGCCCCGGCTGAAGGCTTCGTCGTGCGGAAAGCTGATGGCCGCACAGCTCAGCAGGATAGACCAGCGGGTATGCACGGCCAGCTCGTCGGCGCGGGCATCGGCAGCTACCCGCTCCAGGCACTGAAACGCGAGCCCGAGAGCCGGCCAAAAACGAAATATTTCGCAAGAGGTGTACTCCCAAAGTCTTCGCGCCAGGGCCCGACTGGTCAGGCGCGCAGCCTGGTCGAGCAGTTCGGTAAGCAGGACCTCGGTACCCGAAATCCGGACCAGCAACGAACTAGCGCTGCGCAGCCACTGCGCCTGCCGGCCCCGAAAGCCCGCCGTGGAGGTTCTGCGAGGGGGACGTAGGTCGAGCAGGCGCGTCCGAATCAGCTGCTGCACGGCGTCGGACACCACCGCTTCGCTGAGCCACTGCGCCCAGTGGGTGTAGAGCGCAATAAAATGGTCGAGGTCTCGCCGGTAAAAATCGTCTTCGTGATAACCATAGCTTTTGTACCGGTAGTCACCCTGTTTCAACGGGGGCAACAAGTCCAGACCAGTAAGCGGCTGAGCCTGTAAGTGGGCTCGCAGGCAGGCAATGCGAATAGGGGCCACAAGCTCTTCGTAGCCCGAATCCTTGAAGGCCTCCCGAAACGAAAAGGAGGGTAGCATACCCAGGAGCAGGAGCGTAGTTTCCTTCGCCAACTGCCGGCGAGTAAACAGTTCGGCTAAGTGCAAAGGCCAGAGTAGCCAGCCACTGGCTTCCCAGCCCATTGACCAGTGGGTAAGCGCGGATTTAATTTTCTGCTTCTGCAATAACGGCAGCAGGCGGGCGGCCACGGCACTACTCCAGGCCTCGCTGACTACGTAGCCCGTTTCCCACAGCGCTGCCTGGGCTAGCGCTTGCGCCATGAGGGGCAGTTGCAAGGAGCGCAGCTGCGTTTCCAACGCTGGCCCTGCTACGCGCTTGGCCAGGCGCTGTAGCAGCAGGTAGAGAGCCTCCGCCGCAAACTCAGCAGGTGACCAGCGTTGCAGCATCTGGCAGGCCGCCTCCGGGCCGCGTAGCCAGTAGTGTGCTTCCGCCTCGTAGGCAATGTCCGAGGCCTCTAATTTCCAGTTATGCCGCTCGTAATCAGAAACACTGAAGTAGCGGTCGACCCAGCTATGGCCGCTACCTAAGTGGTGCTTGGCCCGCGCCCGTTGCCCGGGGTCAGTGGCATAGTAGGCAGCCAGTTGATAATGCACGGTTCCCAACCATGCGTCATCAGTACCGTCGCGGAAGTAGTCCGTTACGGTGCCGATATTGCCGAAGTGCGCGGCTAACGCGATGTCGGCCGTAACCAGCGCCTTCAGCGCGTGGTTAGCCTGCAGCCGCTCGGCGGCCAGTACCAGCAGCTTGGCCCCGGCGAGGTCAGCCCCCAGCTCGGCGGCCGCCTGTAGTGCCAGTTCCAATCGCTTCCGTTCGATGCGCACCCGTTCCGCACTGTCCGTAATGAACGTCAGGGGCGGGCTTTCCAGCGCCAGGTCGATAAGCTCTGCGCGGCGCTCCGCGGCCGCGTACTGCTCGGCCACGGCCTGGGCTGCGTAAGCGCTGGTAGTTGCCAGGGGCCGGAAGTAGTCGCCGAGCCGTTGGTGCGTAGCCAGCAGCGGGCCATCGGCCCGGCTACGCTCCCGTAGCTGGGTTTCGAAATCTTCGTCCTGAAAGCTGATAAAGCCGTTTTGCAGCAGAAGACCAGGGGTCAATGAGTGACAAAACGTAGTTGCGCGGGCGGATGATATGCGGCAGGCCGCCGCAAAAATGTCCAGTGGGATGGGGGTATTCAGGGCCGCCAGGGTGGCAAGCTGTTCTGTAGCCTGCTCCGGCTCAGCCACCTCCACCAGGGCCGCGTTGAGGATATCATCAATGATGGTAGCCGCGCTGGTGGCCGGCCGCGCCAGCGTATGCGCAAGGGCCGCCTCGGAGCCGGGCACGTGAGGACTAGGGTCCAGGCAATAGTATTGCACCCGGGGGTTGCCACTAGTGCGCTGGTGAAATGTGGCCGCCTGGGTTGCAGTTGCCGCGGGAAATACCTGCTGCAAACGAAAGGTGGAAGCCGCCAAATCGAACCCTGTCAATGCTAGCTCCCGGGTGCCGGCCGGGGCCTGCAGGCTGGCTAGGCGGTGCGTGCGGGCAGTCATCAGCAGCCGGCAATTTACTGGTAGCACCAACTCCCATAGAAAGGGAATAAAACAGTCGCTTCCCAGGTCTTTGCGGGCTTTGAATGCGGAGTTGTCGGCTGCATCCGCCACCAGCACCAGCAGCCCGCCCGCCGCTTGCACTACTTTCGCCGCCGCCGTGAGCCGGCGCTGAAAATGGTCCCGCAAGGTATATTTATTAGTAGGCGGGACAACGAGAAAAGGTAGACCAGTGGCCAGCGCCAACTCATTGCTCAACTGCCAGAAAGCGCGCCGAAGCGTATGGCGACCACTACTTTGATTGGTATATTCTCCCTCGCCGTAACTCCCTCCGTAGCAGTCATATACCAGCACCACGGACTTCGCGGGCAGGTGCGACGGTAATTGCTGAATCGTAGTAGTTTTGCCAACCCCGGCCTCGCCGTGCGCTAAAAACCGCTGGTCAGTGGTTAAGAGGGCTTGTGCGAGCTTCGCCGCCTCCGCAGTAGGAACAGGCTGAGTGGGAACATTAATCTTCGATGGCTCTGGAAATAATTCACTCTCATCAACTACCCCGAGGGCCGCTAATACGCTAGTACGAGTAAGCAGTCGGGGCGAGGCACCGGCATCGTCAGGTGGTAGTGCCTGCCGGCGGACTAGGTCGGTAAGTTGTAGTGTAACATCGCGCCCGCCGTGCGGGACAGATGGTGCTAATTCCTGCATTAAGGCCAACTGCTGGCCCATTCGGCTTTCAGCGCCGCACCCGCTTAAGTCGAGCACCCGCCAGAAATCAGTAAATTCCTTGCTTTTCGCGCCCTGCTTGCTTGCTACCCCAAGCAGGTCATACAGCTTATCCAGTTCGGCATGGTGCTCGGTTGGCAACTGCCGTAGCAGCTTGGCGTAGGTGACCGGCGAGGAGCCTACGGCCTGTAGGACTGCTTGAGTAGCGAGCCACAACGACAGGAGCTTGGCATGTAGCGGCTGGTTGCTGATAAGCCGAACCGTAGCTTTTTGCTGCACATCGGCACGAGAATTTCCCGCGGCCAGCAAGTCCTGGTAAGCGGCCAATAGCCGCTCAAAAACCGAATTGTTTTTGCCTTTGCTTTCTCGCAGCCGAGCGGCTGTCCACGCTTCGTCAGGGTGTTGAGTGCTATATTTTAACTGGGCAATTATAGCGCGGTCGGCAGCTGCAAAATGCTCTCCGCCATAGTATTCGGTTAAATCCGCGGCTAAAAAATATTCTTTATCCGCCGGGAGGCCAGCAATGTCTTCTGCCGCAACGCCCTCCATTTTAACGGCACGCAAGGTGCTGGCAGGGTTAAGAAGCTCGATGATGCGTCGAGTTGCCCAAAGCACATGAAAATCATGGCCGGCGTTGGAGTAATGAACACTGGAAAGCGCCCTGGGAGGAGACGGCGGTGGCATACTGCTGGGGAGAAAGACTGGAAGCTGACACTCGGCGCACGCACGCAGCCTTGAATGGAGGGGTATGTTTTATAGGGGTAAGCGGCAAGCTACTGGTAGGGTTTGCCGGACATTAGTACTGCAAGGAGCGCTCCCTCGCTATCCCTTTTACTTAACCAGCTCAAGTTATCGCTTTACCCCTAGTTCATTTCGCTGGCGTTGGCGGATGTTGGCACCAGTAAGCAAACTGGCGGAGCAGCAGGTCATCAGCGGCCGGCTGCCGGTAGCCGGCGCTCGGAAAGGTAGGCAACACCTCCTGGTGAGCCGGCGATAAGAGCCGGGCGAAGGGCACCGGGTTGAAAAGCGACTGCATGAAGGTGAATTCCGGCTGGCCAAAATCGCTGAGATAAGGCGCTGGCTGCGAGCTGCTGTTCGTGGGATAGATGAACGCCCGAATCAATTGCAGCAGGCTGGCCTCGTCGGGTAGGTGCTGGTCGAGATACTCGCTTAGCGAGGCCCGGCCCCGTACCTGCGCCCAGATTTTAAACAGCAGCTGCACGGCAGTCTGATGAAGCGCGACCAGCGAAACCTGTCCGGCCTCCTGCAGGGCCCGCGCCAGGAGCCGCGTGCTGGCCTGGGTTTGAAGGTCTTTGCTTACCGGCTCTCCCCGCCGCTGCGGGCGGAGTAGCTCGTGCGTCATTTGATAGAGCAACTCAAACGAGACGGGAGCCGCAAAAACTGCTTCGAGCACCCCTAACTGGTGCGGCGCCGCCACGCTGAAAGTAAGCAGCGAAGCTATTTGCCGGGCGGTATCAAAGTGATGGTCAAATGAGTCATCGGGCCGCTTTTTAGCCTTGATTTCCACTTCGTGGCCAGCTAATATGGAAATCAAAGCGGTGGCCTGGTCGCTGGTAAACTCGTTGCGCTTGGCGTAGAAGCGAAAGTGTAAATCCCACAGGTTACCAGCTGCGAGCAACTGCCGCCACAATTCCTCCGCTTTGAGTGGGTCGCCCGAAAGCGCGTTGAAAAAGGCATCATACACCACGTCCGATACTTCGCCCTTCAAAATAGTGTAGGAGAAGTAACGGTTGAAATAATGCGCGGAGGCAATGCGCTTCTCATTGAAGAGTTCCTCGTGCTCGGGGTAGAGGTACCTGGTTGGCCACAGTTCGGCCAGCTTCGGAAATAGCTCGGCCAGCAGCTCTTTTATAGAAACTTGGCTATCGGGTGAGAAAGCACCCAGGTTCTGTTCAAAAAACACGGTGTGGCGCTTTTTTTCATCCTGCGCCGACCAGTGCCTCACTTCGAAGCTGCCGAGAAAATACCCAGGATGCTCCCTGATAAGGGCGTAGATACTCGGGTAGAAGAGCTTAGTCGCCTCGATAAGCAGTAAATCGGGGTAGTTCACTTCGTTTTGCAGCAGCGGCAAGACAAACGACAGGCTGTTGACATACCGCTTGGCCAGCCGGGGTGTCGTAAAGCGAGCGAGAAAATACTTGCCGAAGCTTTCCCGGAATTTATCCAGGTCGGCCGCCGGCACGCTTACCCCGACCTCCTCGATAGCTTTGGCCAGCGAGTCAAACAGGTAGTCGCGCAAATCGCGCTTCGTGGCCTGGGGCAGGCGCAGGGGCACGTGAATAATTTTCTCCAGAAATTCGTACCCCGATTGCTGGCTGCCATCCGCAAACCGTTCGCCAATGGACGAGGCCACTATCCGGTCGTCGAAGCACAAAATGTAGCTCGTATAGGGAAAGTCAGCCGTGAGCCGGACGAGGCGGAAAACGGCGTGAATCTCCGTTTTCTCCAGGCGGTCGATGTCATCAATGATGACGACTATCTTGCGTTGAGCCAATTGCAGAAACTATTCGATACGCGCCTTGAGCTTTTCCAGGGGTACGTCGGCCAGGGCCTTACCCAGGGCCGGTAGCGCGTCGGCTAGGCCGGAAGCGGGCGTGACCTTCAGCACCGTGGCGTAGCTCGCGTATTTGAGCACGGCTTCCCCGATGCTTTCCTTGCGGGTTTTGTACCAGCGCGTATCCGGGCTCAGCGGCTTTAAGCGTTCGGCCAGCGTAGTGAAAAAAGCCAGTAGCAGCGACGGCTCATCGGAGAAGCGCCACGGGTTGAAGTTGATGACAATAGCGTCGCTGTGGGCCGCGAGCTCCTGTTCGATGAAGTGCATGACCGAAGTCTTGCCTTCGCCCCACGCCCCGTACACGCCCAGGGTAATGCTGCTGCTCTCCCGCCGGTTGAGGAGTACCTGCGCAATCCGGCTGGCGAAGCCGTAGCGCTGGAAGTAGTCTTCGGCCTGGGTGGTGGCTGGCGGGTCAGCCGAGAAGTCAAACTGATTCATGGGCAAGTGCTTACTGGCCGCTGAAGCACTTGCAGAGGCAGAATGATAAAATCATTTCGTTGCGAACAACCACTTGAGCAACAGGCAGGTATAATCAATAAATTAGTAGCGGAGCCGGTATTTCTCCAGTAGCTTTTTCAGCCGGGGTACCCGGTCCCCATCCAGGGCTAGTTGCTGGGCGATGCTGGCCGGCTCGTAGTAGCGCTGGCGCAGGGGCTGTTCGTACGCCGCCGCCAGATAGCGCAGGTTGTAGGGCGAAAACTGGTTGTCCAGCTCCTCGAAAGCGGTGGGCGGGGCGGGCTCGCGCTCATCCCAGAAGGCGGCGCCAAATACGTCGAGCTTTCCCAGCTTGGCTTTGCGGCGGTAGCGCACCGAGCTTTCCATCGCCCAGCTTAGCCACTGCTCGGCCGGCAGGTCGGGCAGCACCGCGCGGGGGATGTCCGGGGCCAAGGGGCGCTCCCCGAAGGGGAGGGTAAGCTGCTGGTTGAAGGCCTCCGGCGCAGCTTCCAAGTGTGTGCGCACTTCCTCGGTGGCTTGCCAATCGCGCTGCCAGTGGGCGGTGTCATCGCGTTCGCGGGGCAACAAGTGGAGGGCGGTGGGTAACTTGTCCAGCACCAGCAGGCTGGCCCAGAAGCCGAACTCGCGCAGCTCGGCCGGTGGCAGCGGATGTAGCTGGGGAGCCACGTAGGGCAGCGTCTCGGGCGGGCGCACGGCCAGGTGACGCTGGCCAAACGACAAGTCGTAGGACGAGGGCACGTTCCGGTCGATAGCGCCCTGGTTTTGAATAACGACACCGTAGTGGGTGGTGCGGCCGGTAGACAAGTCGTAGGCCCGCAGCACCACGGGCGTATTTGCCGCATCGGCCTGGGCGAGGGCGCGGCGCTCGTCGGGGGCTTGACCTAGCAGCAGCAGCGTTTGGCGCGCCAGCGTGGGCATTCGGGCCGAGTGCCACGCCACCGGCAGTACCAGGCATTCGGGCTCGGGCTCATCGTCGGGCAGGCCTTGTAGCTTTTTGTAGTCGTCCAGCCGCGCCGGGTCAAAGCGGTGGCAGTGCGCATCGGCCCGAATGGCTTCCAGGTAGGCGCGCACCTGCTGATACAGGTCCGAGCCCTGGGTGGTGGTCAGTACCACCGAGGCCTCGCGGTTGGCTCCCAGGAGCGCCTGCTTGGTGAAGTTGTAGCTACCCACCCACACTTCGGCCTGCCCGAGCGGCAGGTCAAACAATAACAGCTTAGTATGCAATAGGTGGCGGTGTAAATGGCGCTCGCCGCGCTGGCGCACCTCGTGGCACTGCACAAAAAGCTGCCGCGCCCCCAGGCGATGGAAGGCGTGCAGCTTTTCCACGTCGGTGGGCAGGTGCAAGTCTACGCAGCAAAACGACTCGGGCTGGCTTAGTAAGTCTACCAGCTGGGCGTGCAGTACTTCGGGTCCTATCGTCCAATAAGCTACCGCCCCGTACAGCCCTTCCGCGCGGCGAATGGTTGCGCTTAATTGGTGATGGATACTTCTATCGGACCAGGAGTTGGGAAAAAAGCGGGTAGAGTTGGGCATAGGGTAAGCAAGGTATCACCCGGCAAAGCGAGCTGCTTGGCGCTGAAGGTAGTCGGGCAGGCTTGCCACGGGCAAACGGGCGAGACTGTAACTGCGGCCGGGTAAGGGAAGCGTAGCCACTGACCTTTTGCATAGAGATGTCCCATCTGCGTTACTTTACAACGCAGCGTAGAACATTCAATACGGACGCTTCTTGACGCGCTAGCGGGCGGCCAGCCCGCATTGCTGCTCTGGAGATGGCGCAAGATTGACGCCTTGTACACCGGGTGACATAGCGTTTGGTAGGTAACCTGCGTAAGCAAGGTAATTCGAATGTGCCGAGTTAATCTTTTACATAGGATGTAGCTCAGTGCTCAATATAATGAGCACTTGGTGCTATCACTGCGTAGTATATTGCGCACTATGGCTAAAGACCCAGTAGTTATGCTGCCCCGGCTGCGGCAGTTGTTAGTGCAAGCAGGAGAAAACATTCGCCTGGCCCGCCTACGCCGCAAGCTCAGCACCACCCGCGTAGCGGAGCGGGCGGCTATTAGCCGTAATACCCTACACGCCATCGAGCAAGGTATGTCGACAGTGAGTCTAGGTGCTTACTTACAGGTATTGTTCGTGCTGGGGCTGGAAAAGAGTATTCTGCAACTAGCGGCCGACGACGTGCTGGGGCGCAAGCTGCAGGACGCCGAGCTAATAGTCAGCACGCGCGCACCTAAACAGTCACCCGCTGAGTAGTCTCATGGCCAAGACCATTGAACGCCGCCAGCTGTACGTGTATGCCGACTGGCAGGGCTGCCCCAGGGTCCGCAACTGATGGGCACTCTCTCGGCCGTGCCGGTGCGGGGCAAAGAGGTGTTTTTCTTCACCTACGACGCGCAGTGGCTGGCCCAGCCGCACGCCCCCGGCGCCAACTGGTGAAGGCCACTTGGGGGCATTGCGCTCGCTAAATCAAAGGTGGCTGAGTACCTCTGCGAGTTGACCCGTTGACTATTGTTCCGCGCTAGGGAGAATGGGCAACAGCTTAGATAATCTGGTTTCGGTACCAACGGGAGTGTGCACGAAGCCATGCTTTTTAAGGTAAAAGTTATGCAGGCGCCCCCGGTGCGCCTCACTAGTAATGGAGTGCGTAAGAAAGCCAAAGATTTCCCCTACCCCCTCCTTCTTGGCCCGTTTCACCAGCCAGTCCATTGCCAGGGAGCTTGCCCCTTGGCTTATGGTCGCAGTCGGCTCAATGTAGAGTTGGTACTGGGTAGGTTTTTGCTGCCAGAGGTCTCTGATAACGGTAATGTGGATATGGGCTTCGAACACCGGCCTTATTAGCATCTGGAGGTCTGCCTGCGCTAAGACCTTCTGTGGTTGCAAGACGACGATGTGAAAAGAATCCGCCTCCTCATCGTCGGCTTTATCGGTCAGCACAACTACCGGCACTCGCTCCACAGGGCCCGCCTCGTCTTTCTTGACAGTAAAAATGGGGACGGGTATAAAGATGTCGGCTTCACTGCCCCGATGCGGCCCCGATTGCTCTTCCGTGGGGATGGTTTGAACGGGGTGCTTGCGGATAGTGGTAAGCGCTAGTAGTGCTCCCCCATTTGCTACATAATTGGCTACAAAGTCCCAGGTGTTTTGGCTGCTCGTCGCTTGCGCCTGAAAACGGGTGAGGTCGGCCGTCAGCCCCGCTATTTGCTCATTGGCTTGACCTAGCTTTTCCAGGGTTTCCCTTTTGACCCTTTCGTAATAACAAGATGACCGGTGCCAGAAATAGGCGCGTTCTGCGGCTATTACGGCCATACAGGCAATTAGGAGTAGGCTGTCAAATAGCCCAAAAACGAGTTGATAACCAGTGGATAACTGCATCATTAAATTTATTTAAATATATATTTGTGCACTATCCTGGTATTCCCTCTCCCAGATGCATATGCTGGTGATGGAGCCGGGTTTTTTGTTTCGCCCTTAGTGGGTATGTCCCTTCGAATTAGCTAGCAGCCGAGGCGCTACGGGTAGAGCGGCGGGTTTGCTCTAGTTCTATCAGGAGAGCATCAAAAAGTGTGGGGCAGTGGGGTTAAGCAGCCATCTGCATCGGTCCCGCTGGCTCTGACCGGAAGCCGGGGTACTGCTGCCGAAAACAGTCTTCCCATTCCTCGTTGAGCACCTTGGTGCGGGCCTGCACGAGCAGGTGCGCGCCTTTCTTGGTCCACTGCATTTGTTGCCGCTTCACCATTCGCTTGGCCAGCACCTGATTCACGGCCGACTCCACAAAGCCCGTAGATACCCGTTCGCCGTAGCGCTGGCGCTCCGAGTAGTCCACGATGAAGCCGCTGTTCTGCTCCACATAGGTGTGAAAATCAGCCAGTAGCCGGGCCAATGGCTTGCACTTGCTGTATTTCCGGGCCACGAGCGGGTCGTCTTGGTGCACGGCCAGCGTGTCGCCCAGGTCCAGTATCTTCTCCAGGGCCCGCTCGGCGTTGCCGTGCCAGAGGTGCCACTTGATGCAGGTCAAGCCGTCTTGCAGCGCTTTTCCCCCGGCCGTGTCGACTTGAGCGAATCCCAGCGCATACTGCTGGAGCACCGTCAGGCGCATGGTCAGGTGAAACCAGTCCAGGATGTGCGTGGACTCCGCACTCAGGTAGCTGGTCAGCGACCGCAGCACCGCAGCGCCGTCGGTAAAGAATTCCACGGCCTGATTGGCCTGCAGCCCCTGCGAACGCAGGACCTCAAACACGCGCCGACGCGGCTTGGCATCGACCTCCTGCACGAAGCCGAAGCATTTGGCGCCCCCTTCGGCGGGAATGCTTTTGCCCGCAATCACCTCGAAACAACCTTTTTTATGCCAGTGCCGGACGTAGCCGCCGTCGAGGCCGACCACCAGCGGGCGGGGCGGACACGGCAAGGCCTCGCGGTCGCGCTGGCAAACGCCGTGAAAAGGGGCTACTTCCTGCGGCAGCTGCTGTTCCTGCGCCTCGACCACCGCGTGCAGGTGCTGTTGGATGGTCGTGCCCGATAATTTGGCACTCAGGGGCAGCACGTCGTGGAGCAAATCGGCCGTTTTCTGGTAGGGAATCAAACTGGCCCACTTGGTTTCCAGGTACAGCCGCTCCGGCGTCACATGCTGGGGAAACAGGTGCTGGAGGGGGCTGAAGGTCTTAGGTCCCGCCTCAGTAGGCGGCAAGTAGTAGCGCGGGCTGCTAATCGTGACGTTCCCGAACAAGGTTTTCAGCTGAAGCGGGTAGCTGCCTTTCTTGCGCAGGCCGCTGGGCTGCTGCGCCTGCAAATGCGTCGCTACCTGCTGACCAATCATCTGTTGTTGAATAGTTTGCAGCAGTTCTTTGGACTCGGCTAGCGTCAGCCCCACGCTGGCCAGGTCCAGGTCCTCGCGGCACCAAGTAAACACGTCTTCGGTTATGGGTGGCTCGCCTTCCGCGAGGCACGCCACTAACTGTAGTTTGAACTGCATGGCTGGGAGCAAGTAAGGATTAGAGCAAGGTCTTCACTTTCCGCACCGTGTTGATGGCCACGTCGCAGAGCTTGGCCGTGTTACGTATACTCAGGCCTGCCCGCAGCTGGCGGACTACCGCCGCGTACTTTTTCAGAAAAACTGCTTTGTCTTCCGTTTTGCCTACTGGGCGGCCAATCACGATACCCTGCCGGCGCGCCTCGTCCATGCCGGAGAGAATGCGCTCGCGCAAGGTCTCCCGTTCCAGACGGGCAAATTCGGCCAGCAGCGTGAACATAAACTGCGCTACCGGATTACGTTTCCCATTCTTAAGTGTCTCGATACCGAAGTTCTGGACATAGATGCTGATGCCCAACTGGGTCAGTTCCTCGACGATTTGCAGGACCTCTACTGTGGAGCGACCCAGGCGCGAGACTTCGCTGACCAGCACCTTCTGGATGGCACCCCGGCGGCTCAGCTCTAGCAGTTGCTGAATCCCCTCCCGCTCCTGGTTGCGGCGAGCCCCACTAATCTTCTCCGAAATCTCGGCCACGACCTGCACGGCCTGGCTCTGGGCCACGGCGCGCAGGTCTTCTATCTGCCGCTGATAGTCTTGCTCCTTTTTGGAGACGCGCACGAAAATAACCGCCTGTTGCATGGCGCAAAGCTATCCCTGTTGTATCAACTAAACCACTTGGTTTATCTGATACAGCTTTCAGGATTTCAAATCCGCGAAGAAATAGTCGTAGCCGCCCTGCGAAAGCAGAAAATAGGGATTACCCTTAAGTTGATACAGTTTGGCCAGTTTTCGATTGACGTGGTCTTTGTCGAAGTGCGCTGGTTGAAAGGTCCAGAACCAGGTCGGTACGTCGTCTTCCCGAATGTCCTCACCAGCTAATAACCGGTCATGAGCTTCGTAACGCCAATTGAACTGGTCGAGCGTGCGCTGGTCGTAGCCACTGGGGCCGCCAACTTCTTCCGGTGGGCAGGCCCGGCAACCACTTACACATACTGGTACTGCCGGCACTTTTGCTGGCAGCAGCACTTTTTCGACCCGCACCTGGTGCTGCCAGTAGTCGCCGAAGTCGTAGGTATACGTGAACTTGTCGTTGACCCGCCATGCGAAATCGCCCAGGTGGACCCGCCGGGCATCGTCGGCATACCACGTGCCGCCCGCATAGCTCAGGCCGTAGTCCTTGCCCCAGAGATGAAAGCAGTGCAGGTGCCAGTTCTCCCAGCCCATCACGACCTGGAAGACATGATGTAACTCAGCCAGGGTGGTATCGCCCCGCACCAGCACGCGCCGGCTGATTTGGGGACTGATGCCCAGCAGATGAATCTTGAGCTGATAACCCACCGCTAGGCGGTCAACAGGTGAAACAGGGGTTGATGGGGTCATGGTCTCCACCGACAAGTACGGCTTTCCAAGTTAGCCGCAGAAGCTGCTGACCCCAACTGCCCCACACTTTTTGATGCTCTCCTATCACTGCGGGAAACCGGTCTAGCTGCTGAAGCCAGGGGCGCAGTTTGGGCTCAATCCAAGCGATAAGCTGTAAAATTTCTGGTGTTGCCTCTGCAGCTGGTTTAGCCGCCAGCGAATGGGCTCATTTTGGTACACGCGATTGCGCATCCTGCGTATGTCATTGACCACCAACAATATGATTGAGCGCTGGCGGTCCTGCTTGGGGAGATGAGCAAACGCTCGGCGCAATAGTTTTTCTCTGAAGAGAACATAGCAAACAGGGTGATGGGCGCAGCGTAGGGAGAGGATGTTGGTCGCTGGGAGAGACATAGCGGGCTATGCTCACAGCGGGCTGAATTATAACTGCTTATACCAGTGTAGTAAATCAGGCTACTGCGCAGAAGCGGCGCGCCGAGACGGGGCATGAGGGGTAGCGCAGTATCATATGCTACCCCTCAAGGACTGGTGCGACTTTTTGGCGGAAGTTGGGCGCATAATTTAAAGGCCTAATTCCTTGGCGGCGTTGTGTTGCTTAACATCATCGAGGCGGGTGTAGCGCCGAATCATGGTGCTCGTTTTGTGCTTGGTCTGGTTCATCACCTTGCTGTCGTCGGCCCCGGCCAGCTTAGCTACCGTCACAAAAGAAGCGCGCAGCGAGTGGGCCGTGAAGCCCGCGCCCAGATAGCGCTGTACCAGTACGTTGATAGTTTGGTCAGATAACCGGTTAGTGGTCAGTTGATTATTCTTGCGTAGCGATACGAACACCGGACCCTGCACACGGTCGAGCTGGCTCAGCCAGGCCTTCAGGGAGCGGATGGGGCACACGGCCGACTCGGGCGAGTAGAAAATGGCCTTTTCCTCGTGGTCGCCGAGCTGGTTGGTTTTGCTTTTGCTGAGCGAGACAATCAGGCAGTCTTCCGTAAAGCTCAAATCCTCGATGTTGAGCGCCGTCAGCTCCGAGCGCCGAAAGGCCCCCGTGAAGCCGAGCAGCAGGATGGCCCGGTCGCGCAGGCCGCCCGGCGTGTCGAGGGCCAGCCCCCGTACTACTTTTTTGAAGTTGGCCAGCCCGAAAGCGGGGGCCTGCTTCTGGCGCACGCCGTGCACGCGGCGCACGCCATCCATAAAAATCTTGAACTGCTTGTCGTCGGTGGGTGAGTCTATGCCGCGCACGGCGTAGGCTTTGCTGATGGCCGCGCAGTGCCGCTGCATGGTTGCCACCTTTTTGCCCGCTTCGGCCAGGCTCGTGATGAAGCCCACCAATGCCTCGGTCGCGGCGGGTATCGGCGGGTAGTTGTGGGCCGCGCACCAGGCGGCGAAGCGCTTGAGGTCGGATTGGTAGGCGCGGCTCGTGTTGGCGGCCCCGCTTAAACCGGCCTCCACGTAGCGGCCCGCCGCACCAGTATAGGAGGTTAAACTGGTGCTGCTGGGAGTGGCAGTGGGAAGCACTTTCATGTAGCCTATATAATACGGAGTAGAAAGTAGTGAAAAAGTAGTGAAAATACCGGCGCTTTAGAAGGGCGGCTCGTCCTTAAACTCGTGGCTTCGTGGGAAAGGAAGCGGGGCGGGGCGCGCCGAGAAATCAGTGGTTGCAACGTTCGGGGCCGCCCGCCGCCCGCTGGATTTTTTGCGCTGGCCAGGCTCCGGGGTGATGGCTATTTGCTGACCCATGAGGACGACCAAGTACTTCGTCGTGCCCTCCCAATAATAATCCACGCCGCGCACCGTGAAGCCGACCGTGACGTACTCGCCTAGGCGCAGCCCGTCAAGCAAACTCATGTGCTGCTCGGCAAACTGAATTTTCACCAGTCCTTCGGCTGGCTGGTTGCGGGCCGCTATGCTCAGAATTAATTCCTGATGCCAGATTTTCTTTGTCGCCTGTACGGGCGGAAAAATGGTGGAGACGTGGCCAGTCAGAAAAAGCAGCGGGTCGGCAGCCATAGTAGGAAGGAAGCGGGTCGAATTAATTGGCCCGGCAAGATAAGTCATAGGTAGTGATAAGGCCCAATTATCGTTACCTATCCGAAAAATCAGGAAACCGATGTTTCACTAATAATTTGGGTGCAAAAAAGTCAAAAGTTCTCACCGGCGCTGAAGAAACCGAAAAGTCATTTAGTCAACAGGTGTGAGCAGCGGAACAGCCAAAACTTCCGGCTATTTTTACCGGCCGTATTCCTATCCAATTTCACTTTATGACGCAACGCTACTTTCTACCGTTCTTACTCCTTATTATAAGCCTTCCCGCGCTGGCCCAGCGCCCCAAGCCGGCCGCCGTGAGCTTACCCCCGGCCGACACCGTGTATTTCGACCGGGATTGGGAGCGCACTGAAACCCTGGAAGAAGTTTCCTACGCCCGCATTGCCCACCGCGACGCAACTGGCAAAACGGTGGGCACCGTGCGCGACTACTTTTATCCTTCCTGGAAAAAGCAGTGGGAAGGCAAAATAGCCGCCGAAAAGCCCGATAAGCCCATGGGCCTGTGCTGCGGCTGGCATGAGAATGGCCAGGTCAGCTTTCGGGGGACATATATAAACGGAGTGCAGCAGGCAGACTTTCGCAGTTGGCAGCCCGACGGGCGTGAAATCAAGTGCGCCGCCCGCCTCATGGAGGCGCTGCCGCTGAGCACCGCCGCCATCCATTGCAGCAACTGTATGCACTCCAGCCGCACGGTGTTCACGGTCGATATTCCGGCTGGCACAGTGGGCGTCGTCTACAAGCTCGACGTGCGTGATGAAGGCCAGCCGCCGGTGTCGTGGTCCACGGCCCTGGCCATGGCAGCGGTGGTGGGCAGCGGCGGCTCGGCGGCTCCGGCCCTGCTGGGCACGGCAGCTTCGGCCCTGACCCGACAGGGCAACAGCGCCCCGCCCACGGTCAGCACCAAGTGCCATTGGTACGTTACCCTCGACCCGGCTGCAGCCAACCAGTTTATGGCCACGAAAGGGACCATCACGAGCGCCTGCCTACGAGCGGCGGCGAATACGCCCAAGGAAACCCGGCCCATCACCCTGCCGCCAGGCACACGACAGCTTTTCGTATGCGTGAACAATGACAACTACACCACCGACGCCACAGCTACGCTGAGCGTAAGCGCCTTAGTGCAGGCCTGCAAGTAAGCCTTTAGGCTGCCTAGCGGAAAAAAATACTAAGTTCCTATGATTTCATTCTTCACTTGCACTGGCTACAAGCACTTCGGTGCTGAGCCGCCTTTAAGCTTCCACAATCGCCACGGGTTCGATGAATTTCGTGACAATATGCTGTATGTCAGCGTATCGCTCAGCGACTGGAAGCATGACCAGGAAATGCTGCGCTTCGTGCTTGATACGCATTTTAAGGGCTTTGACGCTAAGTTCATGGCTAAGGCTATCAAGCCTTTTATACAGGACAATCAGACCGGCCAGCTACACCTGCTTATTTGGCAGCACAGCTCGCACACCCAGGATGAGCTAAAGCTTAGCATCGGGACCGAAGTGCCTATTGTGGAGCGGTTTGGTCAGGAGGTAGTTACTGCCCAGCAGTACATAGAACAGCGCCGGGCCTACTACACGGCCGAATATGCCCGCTACGAAGCCGAGGCGAAAAATGAATCTAAGCGGTGGGAGCAGTTGGAGCAGGAACGCGCCGAGCGCCGCCGCAAGCGGGAAGCCAAAACGGCCGGCACCAAAAGTCCCAAATAAGCATACCCTAATCTAATAGTGGAAAGCGAGGCCCGCGCCCCAGCCGTATTGGTTGTCGTAGTTGGTGCTGAGCGAAGCGTACTTGCTGACCATGTAGCGGAAGCCGGGGGTAAACTCGCGGTCGGTATTGGCCCGAACGTCCATAAACACGTTGTTGCTCAAAGTGAGGTGGTCGGGTAGAAATGGACACGGAGAAAGTAACTTTCCCTTGTCATGGAAGCAGCAAAACCAGCCGGTAAACGGCCACGAACCACGTATGATGCGGCCTTTCGGACCGAGGCAGTCCGCCGCGTGAACCAAGATGGGCAGATGGCGGCACGGGTCGCGCAGGCGTTAGGTATGAGCGAGGCCGTGTTAGGCAAATGGGTGCGGGCGGCCCGCCGGCAAGCCGCTCGTCCAGCCGGCAGCGACGCGCTGGAGCTAGAAAACAAGCAGTTGCGGGCTCAGCTGGTCCGCGCTGAAATGGAGCGTGATATTTTAAAAAAGCGCTGACCATCACCCAAATGCTTGACGCGCATTTTCGCAACCGACGGGTCGATGAAACGCTTCGCTTTCATTGCCTTACACGCTCCCGGCTGGCCCGTGCGGCAGCAGTGCCGGCTGCTAGGCGTCAGTCCCAGCTACTACGCGTGGCAGAAGCGCGTCCCTATGGCGGCGGTCGAGTCCGCGCTTGCCGCCTGGCAAGTGGCTGCTCAGCGCGTCTTCACCACCCATGCCGGTCGCTATGGCCAACGCCGGTTGCGCGCCCAACTGCGGCGCGAAGGCCACACCGTGGGCCGGCAGCGTTTGCGCGGCTGGCTCAGCGCCAGTGGCTTACGGGCCCTCTGCACGCGCGCCGGTTCCCGGCCCCCGCGCACTACCCAAGCTGATCCGCGGGCCATCGCCGCCGCCAACAAGCTCGCCACCTGGCCTGCGGCCACCGCCCCAAACCAAATTTGGGTGGGCGACATCACCTACCTAGCCCTGGCTGCCGGGCACTGGGCCTACCTGGCCTGCTGGCGCGATGCTTTTTCCCGGCGCGTGGTGGGCTGGCACGTGAGCGAGTCGCTGCACACGGACCTAATTATGACCGCTTTTAACCGGGCCGTGGCGGTCTGCCAGCCCCCGCCCGGTCTGCTCGTGCATGCCGACCGCGGCAGCCAGTACACCAGTGACGCCTTTACCCAACTCCTGGACCGCACCCAGGCGATTGCCAGCCTAAGCCGGCCCGGCAACCCCTACGATAATGCGCTAGCTGAGAGCGGCTGGAGCACGCTCAAAACTGAGCTGCTGCCCCGCGGCGCCTGCTTTGCTGACCTGGAAGAGGCCCGGCTCGAACTGGCCGAGTACCTCGACCATTACTACAACACGCAGCGCCTACACGCTGCCCTGGGCTACTGCACCCCGCTCGAAGTCGAACTCCACTACCTTTTCAACCTACCTTAGCTCGGTGTCCATTTCTACCCGACCACCTCAGTTTCGCTAACTTCTACTTCCAGGACAACTCTAAATTTTTTCATGCTGTTGTAAAATAAGAAGGCCCCACATAAGTAAGGCCTCTTAGGGGGATAAAAGAGCAGAAAGGGGTCGTCTCGGAAAACGGAAGAAGTAGCACGTTAAGCAGCAGCACCCCGCTTCGGTTCACTAAAAGCAGGGTTGGCCAACCTACTCTGTCAAGGAAGTCGTTGGAGGTGGAGCAAAGTGCTTCTCCAGCAAGGCAGTGACTTTTTCCTTCGTTAGAGGCTTGTTGAGAAAACCGGCAATGGGCAACTCCTGCGCCCGGGCCAGGTCTACCGGGTGCAGCGAGGTGGTAAGCATAACAATGACAATAGCGTACCGTTGGGCCAGTGGCATCTGCACGTAAGCTTCTAGGAAGGCCATGCCGTTGAGCACCGGCATATTCATGTCCAGCAGGATAAGGCGGGGACACGTCGGGTCGGTCGGCTCACCACACGCGTAGTTGAGTGTGCGCAGGGCCTGCTCGCCGTTTTCGGCCACGAGTACCTGCTCGGCCACGCCCATGCGGGTGAGCAGGAGTTTATTGAGGAAATTGGTTGTGGGGTCGTCATCGACCAGCAGCACACTCGTTAAGACGGGCATAAAATGGGAGACAGCGGGGGATTACGCGGGGAAAGTGACCGTGAATGTGGTGCCCGCATCGGGCTGGCTCTGCACGGCGATGGTGCCGCCGGCGTTTTCAATGAGCCGTTTGGTAATATAGAGGCCGACGCCCGTGCCCTCGACGTGGGTATGCAGGCGCTGGAATAGACCAAAGAGCTGCCGCTGCTGCACCTCGCTCATACCCAGGCCATTGTCCTGCACCGTGAGCACCACGCCCTGTCCGGTCTGTTCGGCGTGGATGCGTACCTGGGAGGGCCGGTCAAAAGCGCGGTACTTGGCGGCATTGCTGAGCAGGTTGTAGACGATGCTGCGCAGGTTGGCTGGCGAGAAGGATACGACCAGCTCGGGGGCGACCTCCACCGTGAGCTGCGTGCCGGCGGCGACCAGGGCCGGGGCCAAATCCAGCCGCACGTCTTCCACGACGCGGGCCAGCTCGACCGGCTCGGCGAGCCCCGTGTGAGCTAATTGCAGTCGGGAGATATCGGTGAGCTGGGTGATGGTAACCTGAAAGCGCGCCACCGTTTGGTTGAGCAAGTCCAGCAGGTGAGCCACCATTTCGTCCTGCTGTACAGGAGCTGGCAGTGTGTCGCGCAGGGCCAGCACGATGCCCTCGATGTTGGTGATGGGCGCTTTCAGGTCGTGCGAGGCTGTGTAGACGAACGTGTCCAGCTCCACGTTGGTGCGCGTGAGCTGGGTGTTACTTTCATGCAGTTCCGCATTGGTAGCCGTCAGCTCCTCGTTGATAGCCGCCAACTTCTCGTTCAGGTCCTGCACCTGCTGGCGGGCGTGGACCTGGTCGGTGACATCGGTGACCAGGGTGTAGATGCCCCGGACGGTGCCGTGCTGCACGTCGGGAATATAGCTGGTATGGATATGCTTGGTAAAATGGGGTCGAAAGGGCATTTCCACTTCGAATTCGACCGCTTCGCCAGCCAGCGCCCGCCGCAGATAGGGCGCAATGTGGGGGTAGGCCAGCGGCCCGGCCACCTCGCGGATGGGCCGGCCCAGCAGGTCGGCAGCGCGCACGTTGAACCAGGGTTCGTAGGCGCGGTTGGCAAACCGGTACTTCTCGTCCTGGTCGAGGTAGCCGATGAGTACGGGCAGCGCATCGGTGATGAGGCGTAGTTGGCGGGTGCTGGCCTCGGCTGCCTGCCGGGCCTGCACCTGCTCGGTGACTTCGAACGCAAACACGAGCACCCCGTCGATGCGACCCTCCGCCGCGTAGCGCGGCTGCTGCACGTAGCGGAAGTAACGGTCTTCCAGCACTCCATCTGTGGGCCGGGCCAGCGGAATGAGCAGGGCCTGCTCCTCGTGCGAGCAGCCCGTGTCGTACACCTGGCGAAAGGTCTCGTACACCCGGTTGTCGGCGATTTCCGGCAAGGCCTCCAGCAGGGGCTTGCCCAACAGCTCGCGGCCGGGAAACAGGGCCTGGTAGCCGGGGTTCACTAGCTCGTACACCAGGTCCGTCCCGGCGAGAATGCAGATGGCCGCCGGGGCTTGCATGAACAGGCGCTTCAAGCGCTGGCGCTCCGCCTCACCCTGCTGGCGGGCGTACACCTGCTCGGCCACGTTATAGGCGAAGGTGGAAATGCCCACAATCTGCCCGTTCTCGCGCAGGGCCTGGTAGGTGAAGGTGAAGTACATCTGCCGGGGCGGCCCCTCGGGCTGGGCAATGAGTAAGGGCAGCTCCACCCCATTGTAGGTTTCGCCAGTCTGGTACACGTGGTCGAGCAGGGCCACCACGCCACTGTTCACCGTTTCGGGCAGGGCCTCGGCGACGGATTGGCCGAGTATCTCCCGGCCGGGGAAGAAGTCCCGGTAAGCCTGATTGGCGTACTCGTAGCGGTGCGCGGGGCCGCGCTGAATGCAAATGGCCGCCGGCGTTTGCTCGAAGACCTGGTAGAACGTTTCGCGCGCCTGCGCCTGGCGCTGGGCGGCGGCCAGCAAGTCGGCTTGCAGGGCTAGGGTCTGCTGGGTGCGCTGCTGCACGCGGGCTTCAAGCTCCTGATTCAGGTGCTCGACCTGCTGGCGGGCCAGCACCTGGTCCGTGACGTCGTAGGCGAAGTTGAGCAGCCCATCGACCCGGTCCTGCGCGTCGCGCAGAGGGTGAAACAACACGTTGTAAAAGCGGCGCTCCGGCTGACCGCTGTCGGTGATGTCCACCCACGTTTCCTGCTCTAGGTCGTAATGCGCTTCGCCAGTTTGATACACGTGGTCCAACTTTTCGAGAATACCCTGGCCCAGCAGCTCGGGCACCGCCTCCCGAATAGGCCGGCCCAATAGGGGGCGGCTGCGAAACAGCTGCTGGTAGCGCGGGTTGACCAGTTCGTAGACGTGGGCGGGACCGCGGTTGATGGCCACGCTGGCCGGCAGCTGCAACAGCACCTGGTAGAAGCGCTGGCGCTCGGCTTCGGCCTCGGCCCGGGCGGTCTGCTCCCGAACCTGGCTGTCGCGCAGCGCTTGCTCGACGGCGCTGCGGTCCTGGTCGCTGGTATCGGTGAAGCTCACCAGCAGGTGCACCCCGCTGCGCCGGGCGCTAAGTTTAAAGAAGTTATCCAAGCCGTCGGCCTGGTAGTTGGTTTCGTAGGTCAGCAGCTCGCCCGTCTCAAATACCCGCTGGTAGTAGGCAAAAATCCCCTCGGCCAGGGCGTGGGGAAAGCGGCCCAGCAGCGTGCCGCCCGGCTGCTCGGCGAGGCCCGTCATGCGCTGCGCGGCGGGATTGAGGTACTCAATGGCAAAGTCGGTGATGGTAGAACCGTCCGGCTCATACACCGGGCGCACCAGGTGAATGCCGGTCAGTGACACGTCGAGTAACGCCATCCAGTCTTCCGGCGCAAATAAATCGGTAAGGGGAACCGCAGGAGTCATAGCAGCAATACGGGGAAAGGCGTAACCAAAAGTAAGGAAGCCCTTTCACCGGGAACTTGGTGGGCGGCGTTAGGAAGTGCCTACGAGTAGCGGACCATTGAATGGGCGGCAACAGCGGAGTTTGTGCGCCAAGGCGGGTGGGCAGCCGCTTCGCGTGCGCTATTTCCGTTTTCTAAAGAGACGCCCTATAAGCGCGTTCGTACTCGCCAAGCGGTCGTCGCTTGCCTGCAAGGCGTTCCACTAGCCTACTTATCCTGCTGTTTTCAGGTCTCGCTCAGTTACTGAACCTGATGCTAGCCAACCGGCTCGCGTCGGTAGTTTTGCTTAACCAACTACCTTACTTCTTTAGCTGCTCTGCCTGGAAAGAAGTAGGTCATCGAAACAATCTTCTTTTAATGGCTAAAAATGCCAGCCCTTCGTCTTCAGCTAGTAGGCCGGTTGTACCGACTCCTGAAGCCGATTTTGACTTAGCTGCTCTCGCTGTTCCGCCTAACTTGTCCGTTGAGGAGAAATTGCAGGCTATTGAGCGACAGATTGCTTCCTTACCAATGGAGGTCTGCGTTGTGCTCGATGCCGAAGGGGAGGAAGTGCTCAGGTTGCAGGGCAGTGATTCCAGCGTGGAATTTACCACTCAACAGGTAGGGCAAGCGCAAGGAGGATACATGACCCATAATCATCCGGCAGGCACGGGATTCAGCTGGCGCGACGTACGAACGGCGCACCATTTGAACCTGTTGCAAATCCGAGCCGTTTCTAATCTGGAGCCGCCCGTGGTGCACGTCCTAACCCGACCCGCTGGTGGCTGGGCCACCCAGGAATGCGAACAGCTATGCGTGAGCGAGTTCAATCGACTAAAGACTAAGTTTGGTATGCCCGGGACAGCCCCGGAAGATTACCCAGCTGCTTTAAAGCGGAAAATCAACGTTCGCCTGGGCAAATTCGCGGTGACTCTCGTAAATAAGCTACATTTGCCTTACAACACAGTTGTACTGTCATGAACCTTCCGTCTCCCTTTGCTTTCATGTCTGAAAAGGCCCAGGATAATTGGCTCAGTGAGTTCCTCACTGCTCCTGAAGAAGCGCGGAAGGAAACCAAAGCTTTGCCGGTGAAGCGTAGCAGCAGGAATGAAAAACCAGCTTCTCGCAAACTACTGCTTAAGAAATAACTGCTAGCCCATAAAGGGCTTCGTAAAGAGCTAAGAGCAAAAGCCCTACCCTTACAAGGGTAGGGCTTTTGCTCTTAGGGACCCTCTCAGAAAACGGAAAACATAGCACGTTAAGCCCTTGTGAGCGGCCGTAGAGATGAGTAGGTGCCTGTCGAATAAGGAAGGCAACCGCTGTAGCCGTTTTAAGGAAAGAGTGGTTGCCAAGCACGGCCGCGGTCGAACCGATGCCACGGCATCGGCGACCTGGCCCGCGTAGTGGCTTGCTTTGATTTGCTTACTTTTGCAGCATGCCTCCCCCCGAAACCATTGACCAGTTTTTGCGGCCGCCGGGCCGCCCACCCGCAACTGCCCGCCCCGAACACGTCACGGCGGCCACGACGGGCCGCTTCAACGTGTACGACCGACAACAGTTCTGCAT